>JGI2924J29684_1078125_pt1 | contig 32100 bp, 39 predicted proteins | sample BenlonsequencITS_FD_29684 | JGI IMG/M metagenome (IMG submission 29684)
TCTCAATGCCGAAGATTTTCCGCCGGAGAAAATAAAACAGCTCTATAATCTGCGCTGGGGAATTGAGACATCTTTTAAGGAGCTAAAATATGCTGTGGGTTTGGCGAGTCTGCACAGCAAAAAGAAGGATTTTATATTGCAAGAGATTTTTGCCAGACTAATTCTATACAATTACTCTTCCATTATCATGCACCACATCAGTATTCCGGAAGATTTGCGAGTAAATTTTCCAGTGGCTTTAAATATATGCCGTCAATTTTTGAGAGAGTTAATTCCAGCGGTCCAAGTTCTTAAACTGATAGGTAAGCACCTTTCCCCAATACGCCCTGGCAGAAAATTTCCTAGATATCAAAATCCGATTTCAGCAGTAGGGTTCCAGTACAGAATTATTTGAGATTTAACATGCATCAGAGATTTTTACAGATGCTTTTCGGGCATCTGCTTTTGTGTTGCTCAAAATTCAAAAACACCTGCGTTTTCTATGTTATTCCTTGTATGCGATAACCCCAGCGGTATCACTTTTCTACTGCTGGGGTTTCTTATAAGCTTAACTTAATGACATTGTTTTTTAGGGACTCATATAAAAAAGAATGGAGGAAATCAAAATGGCAAACGAAACAATGCGAATCTTTTTCCCTCTGAAGATTTTCAGCTATCCTCAGTATGACTGCTCGGAGGATGAGCGGGAGGATATTTCGTCCAGGGATGCGGTGGCTTATGAGGATCAAATCCTCGCTGCCATTGCAAAAGAGAATCGGCACTTCGAAAATGATCGAGGTCTTGCCGAGTACATTCACGACGAAGCGCTCAAGGAAAAAGTGTATAGCCTATACCCGTCAGTCGAAATCGTCGATGGCGAGCTGTGGGGAGTCATGACGGCAGAATTGAAGGAGGCTCTCTCCGGAGAAGAAACCGCTGCACTTATGGATTATGTATGCGGTCAGAACTCTGACGGGTATGGAGAAGGCTTTGAGCAGCGTCCCATCAAAACGCCGGACGGAGAAATCTATGTCAGCTTTTGGGACAGCGGTGATTACTCGATGAAGCTAGAGAAGGAGATGAAAAACAGCTCTCCCGAAGCAGGATACGGCGGCCCTGTGATGGGAGGAATGTAAAATGAGCAAGGTATTCTCCATCATAGGTCTGGAAACCAACAACGGCATCAGTGCAGTCGGACTCATGAGCGGTATCCCTGAAACGGAGGATGTTCAAAAGTCGCAGCTATACAAGGAGCTGATCGAGGACTGCGGCGGATCAGAATATATAACGGCGACGGTCAAATCCTACTATTATGGCGGGGGTAAGCCGGAGGACGCCACAGCCGAGGATCTTAATTGGCTAAAGGCCAATCACGAATTCCTGTTGACCGAGGCGGTCATTCATCTCCAGACGAAAAGCTTCGCCATCCTATACTCCGACCAGGGAATGCAGATGAATATGTAGCGCTCTTTAGGTTCTCTTGAACAGTGAAGCTGAAGAGCGCTATTTTTATTTCCGAAGCTGTGAACCAAGCAACTAAATAAATGAATGAGAGGGCGTTGTCTTTACAAAAAAGGCAGCGCCTTTTTTGTTTTTCCGAGAAAGGAGCTGAACCATGAACAATGATTTAAGCACAGAAGCAAAAACAAATGCGGGAGAAACCGGTCCGCCTAAAAGGTTTACCGTCCCCCCGCCCAAAGATACCACCCGATGTAATGGCTGCCCATATCCCGGCGTCGGCTTCATCTGCTGGAGTTCTGACGGCTCCTGTCTGAGAACCAAGGTTGAAAGAATTAGCTCCCGCAGCCGAGGGAGGTGATGCAATGAACAGTCCCATCAGCTGGGTGGGCGGTAAAAAGTCTCTGCGGGATCTGATTTATCAGAGGCTGCCGAAGGAATTCGGCAGGTACATCGAGGTATTTGGTGGAGGCGGCTGGGTGTTATTCGGCCGAAGGCCAAGCACCGTCATGGAGGTATATAACGATTTTAACTCCGACCTTGCCAATATGTTCACCTGTATCCGTGACAGGCCCATGGCTTTGCTAAAAGAGCTTGGCTTTCTTCCTCTTAATGGGCGGGACGAATTCAATGTCCTGAAAAAATTTCTGGAGAAGGAGGAATTCACAAACGAGTATCTGCATGAGGAACTGGAGATAGCGCAAAAGCATCTTACCGAGCTTCAGTATGAGGAAATCAAGCTCATCCTTTTAGAAAAGGCGCAGATGAACGATGTGAAACGTGCCGCAGCCTTTTACAAGCTCATCCGATTAAGCTACGGAAGCGGCTGCACCAGTTATGGATGTCAGCCCTTCGATATCCGCAAAACCTTTGACCTCATTTGGCAGGCAAGCCGGAGGCTCAAGGACACAGTCATTGAGAACAAGGATTTTGAAGCTCTGATAAAGCAGTATGACCGAGAACACGCTTTCATTTACTGCGACCCCCCATATTATCAAACGGAGGGACACTACGAGGTGGTGTTCAGAAAAGAGGATCACTACCGCCTGCGAGATACCCTGGCATCCTGTCTGGGTAAATGGCTGGTCAGCTACAACGACTGCGAATTCATCCGGGAGTTGTATAAAGACTACAATATCGAAGCGGTCAGCCGAATCAACAACCTCGCGCAGCGTTATGACAACGGCAGTGAATATGCCGAGGTGCTGATCTCAAACTACGATACCGGCGAACGCATGCGGGATATGCCTACTCAAATGGGCTTATTCGACGTCGGCGGTCTTTTCGGCATGCCATAACAAAATCAAATCATATTTTTCAGGAGGATTTACATTATGAAGCTATTTAAAATGGTTACGTCCGTGGATAAGCACGGTCGTATCACCCTGCAAACAGGGGCGCTCGATGCCGCAGGGCTGAAGCCCGGCGATGAGGTGAATGTCACTCTCGCTGTGGATGCTGATGAAAATACCTGTCCGCAGATTGTCCTTACCCCCATTGCGTCTGAAGCAGATGAGCCGTTGTGTGACTGTGAAGAAGATGGCGTGGAGATTTCCCTGTCCCTTCCCGACTTGCTGCTGGAAGCGGCTGAGATTTCGGAAGCAAGCGCCCTGAAAATTGTCTGCGCGCCGGGTGCCATCGTTATATTGGAAGCGGATATTCTGGATAATCTGCCGGATGAGCTTCACGAGCTGTTCGCTGCACTCGGCATCAACCCCGACACGGTTCGGGAGGTTATGAGAAAGGAGGGTTACTTCGTATGAAAGCAAAGCCCATATACAAAATAGTAGATGACAAGGGGCGCGTCCTGATTCCAAAGTCATTACGCGCCGCCGCTGAAATGGAGCATGGCGATATCGTTCGCCTCGGTATCCAGAAGGGCGTCATCACAGCTAAAAAGGTTGATCTCATCGAAATCGGCGACCAGTCGCCGGAGGCGGTGGAGGCGTTCGTCCACGCCGCTGTTCGTGATATGCCTGAGAATACGCTTATATCATTAGCCGCAAGGCTGCTGGACATCATTGAAAAGCGAAAGGAGTAATCCGCTATGAGCGAAAAGGAATTATTTACGCAGGAGGACTGCCTGCAAACCGGATATGAAATGTCTATAAGCGGCAAGGTTATAGTCCTCAAGGCTTCCGTGTTATCGGAGGAATTCCGTGAAGCCAAGCATCAGCTATATTTCTGCACCGGAGGTTTCGGCAGCAATCCAAATCCCAGCGGCCGGTCAGTCTTTGCCGTTTCCCTTGCTGACGGTGAGAAGGTTCGGTGGAACCGGAGCGACATACTAGGCGTTGCCAAGCCGGAAATCCTATCCGACCATGCCCGACTGCAGCTTTCACAAATCCGTCCTGCCGGAGCCTTGGATATTAAAAGTCATGAACCGCAGTACAGCGGTTATTGTTTTTTGCCGGACGGCAGATATACCTCCGGCGTGTGGCTGTGCAGCATCAAGGAGGTGCAGGACTACATCGAAATGCAGAAGGACTACCAGCACAGGATTATGATCTGTGACAGGGATGACTTCTGCGTATTTGAAATGCTTGACGGAAAGGTTGTCCACCCATTGCCGGAAGCCTTGCAAAAGGAACAGCCGGAGCAGGGCGGCATGGAAATGAAGCTGTGAACCAAATAAGGACTTGAGGCCGGAATCAGAAAAAATGGTTCCGGCTTTTTCATTGTCAAATTTAAAAGAAAGGATTGAGAAAACCCATGAAAAAGAAAGGAAAGCGCATTGCCATTATTACTCTTGCGCTGCTTCTCCTGATATGCGGCGGCATTTATACGGCATACCGCCTGCATCCGGAAAGCTTTATCGGGCAGGATGAAATCATCACACGCGGTGAGTACGCAGCCATTATGGCACAGGACATGCAGCTGGACACCTCAAACACGGAAAAGGAGCCGCCCAGCTTCCCCGATATCGATGATCATTGGTCGGAGAAGTATATTGAGTCGCTCATCGACGCAGGAATCATTGATCCTGCCGATTATCCCGACGGCTTCCATCCTGACGATCCCATCACCCGCGCAGAAATTGTAAAGATGCTTGTGAGAGCGGAGGATAAGGATGAGGAAGCTAAAAATACACAGGGGCACAGCGGTTATGATGACCAGTCGGACATCAAGGAGGATGACAAGGGATATGTCATCATCGGCCGTGAGGACGGAATCATCGGGGATACTGATGACAACAAAATTCGTCCTAATGATCCTGTTACCAAGGGTGACGCCGAGGATATGATTGACAAGATCACTCCCAAGCCGACAGAGCCAACCGCTCCTGCGCAGACTCCGGATACCACAGCTCCGAGTCCGACTCCAGGAGCCACCGAGCAGCCCACACCGACTCCGGCAAGTCCTGATCCGGACAAGCCGACTCCCTCTCCAACGCCTGCACCCACACCGGGTAACACAGGCGGAGGCTCTGGAGGCTCAGGCGGTGGCGGCGGGACATATTATCCTCCCGCACAGGTGCGCTTTGAGCTTCCCGAAATGGCTCATACTGACAGCGAGATAAAGATAATGCCGGTATGGAAGTACATGAAAAGTTATACCTGGACGCTGACCAAAACTGCCGTAGATGGCTCCCAACAGCCTGTAGAGCTGGCGGACGCCGTTACCGGTTTCCTTGGTTTGGAGGGCGGCGCTATTCAATTCAAGGAGGATGGTCAGTACACTCTGACCGCTATAGCCAAAAACTCCAGAGGAAAAGAAACGGTGCTATCCAAACAGATTACAATATATCCTGTCATCGACCTGAGCTTTGACTTGCCGGATACCACTCATACCGACAAATCGGTAACGCTTGCCTTCCCCTTGGACAAGCTCTACGGTCACGATATCGTGTGGTCGGCGACAAAGGACGGCGAAGCAGCCCAGCCGACAGACATTATTGACGGCGAGCTTGGAAACGAGGGCGGTACCTTTGTGTTCAGGAACAAGGGTGAACATACGCTGTCAGCGACTATCACCGACGATACCGGCCGAGTGTTCACCCACAGCGAAAGCTCCAAGGTCTACCCTGTGGCGGGAATCGCTTTTTCGCTTCCCGCTGCGTCCCATACCGACACCACGCTAAATGTAGTAACGACTCTGAAGGAGGCTGACGGTCTGAATGTAGACTGGAGCCTCACCAAGAACGGTGAGGCCGTCGCTCTTGCCGAAGCGGTCGAGGGTACGCTCACCAACGAGGGCGGGACGCTACGCATCAAGGACAAGGGCGTATATATGCTCACCGGTAGAATGACCGATGAAATCGGCAGGGCCTTTGAAGCCTCTCAGAGCATCACCATCTATCCTGTAGGTTCCATTGGCTTTTATGTGCCGGAGATTACCCATACCGACAAGGCTGTAAAGGTAGAAAACAGCTTTGAAAACCTGGGCGACGCCACGATCCAGTGGTCATTGACCAGGGATGGAGAAGCTGTTGAGCTTGACGATGCGATTGAGGGCGATCTGACCAACGCAGGCGGGAGCATCCGCTTCATAAATAAAGGCGAGTATGTTCTTAAAGCTTCCTTCACTGACCCTGCTGGCAGAAGCTACAGCTATACAGCAGCGGTTAAGGTCTATCCTGTTCCGAGTATTTCATATACTTTGCCGGAAACTGCCCATACCGACACCGTCGTCAACGTAGTTCCGGAAAGCTCTGAGCTTGGCAGCCTGAAGGTCGAGTGGCTGTTGGAGAACGGCTTCGGATTCCAAGATTTTGAGACTTATGTCAGCGGAACGCTGGATAACACAGGCGGAGCTATCCGTTTCAAGCACGCCGGAACCTATGAGCTGATTGCCCGTATCACCGATGAAACAGGGCGGGTGTTCCTGTTCGAAAACGGCGGCACCATCGAAGTCCTGCCCGTGCTTAATATTTCCTTCGAGCTTCCCGATGCGACTCACACTGACCGCATCATCGACCTGAGAACACGCGGCAACAACAATGTGCTGCCTGTTGAGTGGACGCTTACCAAGGACGGCGAGCAGGTTGAGCCTTCCGATTTCATGGAGGGAAGCCTGAATGCCTACGGCGGCAAAATAGAATTTACGCAGGTCGGAGACTATGTTCTCACCGCCTCCATGACGGATGCTCTGGGCAGGGTGTTCTCCTACAGCGCGTCCACCTCGGTCTATCCGATTCCTTCAATTTCACTCAGCGCCCCGCAGGTCTGGTACGCAGGCGAATCCGGAACAATAAGCGTCAGCGGCACGGATCTGGAGAACCTCACCGCAGACTGGACGGTCATAAAGGATGACGGCGGCGCCGAGCCGTATTCAAATTACGCATCCGGCACGCTCACAAAAGCGGGCGGCACAATTACCTTCCCCGCAAAGGGACAGTACATGCTGACCCTTACGATGACTGACCCCACCGGCCGCACCTTTATCAGAAGCCAGAGATTTACCGTCTATCCGATTCCGTCGATGACTTTGAGCATACCGCAGACCTGGCACACCGGAGAAGCCGGAACAGTCGGAGTCAGCGGCACGGATTTGGAAAACCTCACTGCAAGCTGGACAGTCAAGCAAGGGACTGGTGATGTGAAGCCATATTATGCTTATGCTTCCGGCGACTTGGCCAAGGATGGCGGCACGATTACCTTCCCGTCAAAAGGACAGTATCAGCTGATCCTTACAATGACGGACGTTAATGGCCGTTCCTTCACCAAAAGCCGCAGCTTCACTGTCTATCCCATTCCGTCTGTTTCTCTCAGCAGCACACAGCCCTGGTACGTTTGGGAAGCTGGAACGGTAAGTGTCAGCGGCATGGATTTGGAGAACCTCATCGCAAGCTGGACGATCAGTCAGGGCAGCGGCGATGAAAAGCCGTATTCAGCTTATGTCAACGGAACTCTGTCTAAAGCAGGCGGTACAATCACCTTCCCGGCGAAAGGTCAGTATGAGCTGACGCTCACTCTGACGGACGCCACCGGCCGAACATTTGTCAGAAGCCAGAGCTTTACCGTTTATCCCATACCGCAGATGACCCTCGGACTCACGGCACTCAGCTACAGCGGCGACCCCATTGCCGTAACCGCCTCCGGCTCAGAGCTTAACGGAACGAGCATCGATTGGCTTATCTCTGTGGATGGCGGTCAAGCCAAGCCCTATACCCAATATGCCACAGGCTCTGTCGGCACAGGAGGGGGCAGTCTTACCATCAGCACGGATAAAACCATTGCCGTGAAGCTGATTGCGGAAGCAACGGACGTAAACGGCAGAAAATTCACATTTACATCCAATACCGCAACGGTCAAGCCAATTGCCAGCTTCCCGTTCACCATCCCGTCCTCCGTGCATATCGGCGGCAATATAAATGTGTCCCTGCCGACAGCATCCGGACTAGAGGGCAGAACCCTCACATGGTCGCTGACCAAGGACGGAAGCCCGGCTTCCTATTCCGGAAGTCTGTCAAACAGCGGCGGCGTCATTGCAATTAATGCACCTGGCAGTTATGTTCTGACCGCAAGCACTACCGACAGCGCAGGCAGAGTATTCACCTATTCGCAGAGCATCACCATCACCAATACCGCACCGAACAAACCTACTGGCAGTGCAACGGTTACCAGAACGGCGCAAAACGGCAAGCTGCTGGTGAACATCTCAGCTTCGGCTACCGATCCTGACGGCGACGCTGTAACGCTTGAGTATTCAGGAAATACAACGGACAGCTACTATCCTGTGGGCACTCACACCGTTTATGTCAGGGCAAAGGACGCATGGGAACTGTATTCCGACTGGAAAGCTATTACCTTCACTGTTAACAACTCCGCGCCCACGACGCCGGTGATTACCCGTACCCCTGACGGCAACAGCATCGCTCCCGGCGTACCAATCACCATCACAGCCTCCAGCACCGACGCTGACGGCGACGCCATCATCTATGTATGGGAAGGACGTCCGGCGCAGACCAGTACAGCATATCCGCTTGGCAAGAATGTTGTACGAGTGAAGGCTGTGGACTCCACTGGTGCCGAATCACCTTGGGCTGCAATCGTGTTCTTTATTGCCGACCCCAACAGAGGCGGTGGTATGACGCTGACCGGCCCTGAATCTGTCATTCTGGAACAGGGTATTGCGGGTGCGACCATTACCAACTACACTTTTACGGTGCCGCCTGTCAGCGGACACAGCGGCCAGGACTTTGGGCGTGTGCGAGGGTATAACGTGCTGACAGGGCAGTGGGATCAGCTGAACTACGCGACGACCACCAACGGCATCACCTTCAGCCGCAGCCTGTCGCCAGGCATATACAGCCAACTGGAATTCTACTACTACACCAACCACGACTGCATGTACAACAAGTCAAATATCACCTACTCAGTAAGCTTCTATTTTGAGTAAACGGCAGTCTCACTGCCGGGAAAGGAGGCTTTATGAATAATATACGGATAAAAAACGATCTTATCCTTTACTACGGCAATAAGGCAGGCTATATCGACAACGGCAAGGCTGTTGTCGACCCGCTGTTCCAGAAGGATGAGCTTCGGTCTTACCTGACAGAAAAAGAAGGACTGGAGCTGGAGTGGAGAAGCGGCGTTTATGAAGGGCTGACTGAAAGGAGAATCGACCCGGCAGGTGGTGCGCCGCTTCTCAAAAGCTGCCGAGTCTGGCAGCTCAGACCTGATGTTGATCCCATGATGAAATTCATCGGGTATGACGAGTTGCTGGAGCGATTTGGAGAGCCTGACCCGGATAACTACCGGACTGTTTACAACGGCGAGGTGGACACCAATAATCTGGACGAGCTCTTCGCCAGATTCAACCTTGCTCATCCGACCGGCTATGAAGGACACAGCCTGTCTATGTCGGATGTTATCGAGCTATATGACAAGTCCGTCAGCAGCTTCCACTATGTTGACCGCTTCGGCTTCAAGGAGATACCCTTCCAGCCGCCGGAGCAGGAGCTGTACCAAGGCCCGACAATGAGTATGTAACCTCATCACCTGCAGCCGGAAGGCTGTTTATTTATGTCACAAAAATAATTAAGAAGGAGGAAACATAAATGCCTAAAACACAGAAAGCGGTCAATACCGTGCAGGAAGCTGCGCAGACCGCAGCCGAGCAGCCAATGCCCATGAAGGTGGACGTTAAAATCAGCTCCATCCATCCAGAGGGCAATCTCCGTGCCTATGCATCCGTCAATCTCAACGGTTGCTTCGCGATCAGGAACGTGAAGATTATGGACAGCACCAAGGGACTGTTCGTCGCCATGCCCAGCTACAAGGCGGGAAACGGCGAGTACAAGGACATCTGCTTCCCTGTCACCAAGGAATTCAGGGAGCAGCTGAACAATGCGGTCATCGAGGCGTATAACCAGTCTCTCACTCAGAGCCAGCAGCAGAAGGCGGCGGATTCGCCCCCTTTTGAGCAGCCGGAGCAGGACTCCGGTATTAAGATGGCGGGGATGTAAGCCCCGCCTTTCCCTTTTGATACACATAACAACCATAAACTTAAAAAATATTTTGGAGGTAAATCACAATGAAAAAGCTCGTAAAAAAAATCATCAACAAGGCAAATGAAATGATCGCCAAGGCAGTTGCCAAAGCCACGGAAATGTTCATTAGATCGAGGGTTATCCTCTGCTCCCAGCGCGGGGAAGGCTTCGTAGACACCGCCATTAAAATCCTGATGGCCGTCGTCATCGGTGCCCTCGTCCTCGGAGGTCTCTACGCCCTGTTCGGTGAAACTGTCCTGCCGACGCTGAAACAGCGCATCCAGGATATGTTCAACTATGGGGGCTAATCTGGACGCTTTGTCCCAGCTGGCGCCATATGAGCAGGGCGGCTTTTTTGCCGCCCTGCTCCTGGCGGCTTCGATCTCAGATATCCGAAAGAAAATCATACCCGACAGCATCTGCCTTGGGATCGCTCTGACCGGAATGCTCGACTTTGAACTGGTGAAGCTGGCTGGTATTTTAGCCGCCGCGCTTTTCCTAATTACCGCCCTGCTTTTTGGCGGTATGGGCGGCGGGGATATCAAGCTCATGGCGGCGGCAGGGCTGGTGCTGGGTTTTAGCAAAAGCATGGCCGCCACATTCATTGGCTTAACCGCCCTGCTGGTATTCCATGCAGGCAACCATATAATCCAAAAGCTGCGCGGGAGGACTGCTCAAAAGGCATATCCTCTCGCGCCGTTTCTTTCCCTCGGCTGCCTCACAGCCTACTTCATATTTTAAGGAGGAACACCCTATGAGCTTTCTAAAAAACCGCACGATGCTTGGAGTAATCTGCATCGTGCTGGCATTAATCATCTGCTTTGGTCTTACCCCGCTCTTTAATCAGAGCGTATCTCAAAAAACGACTGTCATCCGTGTGGTGAAGGACATAAAAGCTGGCGACGAAATCACCAAGGATATGCTCCAGAGCGTGGAGGTCGGCGGCTACAACCTGCCGGAGGATGTAATAAAGCAGCAGGACGCTGCGTTCGGCAAATATGCTGTGGCAGATCTCGCGCCCGGCGATTATATTCTCCCAGCCAAGCTATCAGACACTCCGGCGTCGGAGAACGCCTACCTCTATAACTTGAACGGTGATAAGCAGGCCATATCCATCAGCATAAAAAACTTTGCCGGAGGCTTGTCAGGCAAGCTGATTTCCGGCGACATTGTATCAGTTATCGCACCTGACTATAAAAAGCAGGGCATGACAGTAATCCCTCCGGAGCTGACATATATGGAGGTCATCGGCGTGACTGCCAGTACAGGCTACGATACCGACAACGGTGAGCAGAGCGAGGATGAGGATGAAAAACAGCTTCCAGCTACGGTTACCCTGCTGGCTTCGCCGGAGCAGACTAAAATCCTTGCCGAGCTGGAAGCGGACGGTAAGCTTCATCTATCCCTTGTATACAGAGGCTCCAAGGAAGCCGCCGCCAAATTTACCGAGCTGCAGGACAAGCTGATTAAGGCTTTGCATCCGCAGCCTGCGTCACAGACGGCACAGTCTACTGCGCCAGCTGCACCAACTGCTTCGGTCACTCCGACCGTGTCGGAAACACCTGTACAGGAAGCCGGAGGTGAATAGGATGCTTAATTTTATGAAGGGGAGCATCTTCTCCCGCAAGCAGACCGAGCCTGTGCCGGATGAGCCGAAGCAGGACGTGCAGGTGTTGGCGGTATGGGGAAGTCCCGCAAGCGGCAAGACAACCGTGAGTGTTCGCCTCGCCAAGCATCTGGCAGATCAGAAAAAGAATGTAGCTTTACTGCTGTGCGACATGACCGCACCTATGCTGCCCTGTATCTGTCCGCCCGGCGATCTGGAGTGTGAGCGCTCTCTCGGCAGTATTCTCGCCGCCACCCATGTGACGAACCTGCTCATCAAGCAGAACTGCGTCACCCATAAGAAGCTGGACTACTTGACCATTATAGGTATGCTCAAGGGTGAGAATGTGTTCACCTACCCGCCATATTCCCAGGAGCTGGCGGCAGAGCTTATCGACCATCTTAGGGACATAGCGGACTACATCATCATCGACTGCGGCAGCGCCATCGCTCACGATATCCTGTCGGCGGTATCCCTGCTGGAGGCTGATTCGGTACTCCGGCTGGTTAACTGCGACCTGAAATCCATCAGCTACCTGTCAAGCCAGCTCCCGCTTCTGAAGGATAAAAAATGGGACGCTGACAAGCAGTACAAGGTAGCCTCCAACGTCAAGCCCAATCAGGCCGGAGAGCATATCGAGCAGGTCTTGGGCAGTGTCGCCTTCAAGCTTCCCCATTCTGACGAGCTAGAGAACCTGGCTCTTGCGGGGAATCTGCTGGGTGAATTGACGCTCAAGGACAGCCGGAGCTTCCGCAAGGAAATCGCTGCAATCGCAAAGGAGGTGTTCGCCGTATGAGCAGGAAAAACCATAGAAAAGCTGCGATTATCCCGCCGTTGACAACCGATAGACCGCACAGCGTCAACATGACAGGCAATCAAGGCCTGTTTTTTTCATCCGGTGAAGCCGCCAGGGATTTCAGCTCTGTGTTACATGAGGTGCAGGAGTATATCTCCAGTAAATATGCCGTGCTTATTACCGATGGCGGCACGGAGGAAGTCAAGGCGCAGATCAAGCGGTATATCACTAAATATGTTCAGGATTACCGTATTACCGTTGCGGGCATGACACAGGAGCAGTTGGTGGATGCCCTGTACACCGAGATGGCGGAGTTTTCCTTCCTGACAAAATACATCTTCGGAGCCGGTATTGAAGAAATTGACGTCAACGCCTGGAACGACATTGAGGTGCAGTACAGCAGCGGGATCACCAAAAAGCTAGACGAACACTTTGACAGCCCCGAACACGCCATCAACGTGGTGCGCCGAATGCTCCATGTGTCCGGCATGGTGCTGGACAACGCAAGTCCCGCCATTTTGGGGCATCTCTCCAAGAATATCCGTATCGCCGTGCTGAAAACTCCGTTGGTGGACGAGGATGTAGGCGTTTCCGCTTCTATCCGTATTGTAAATCCCCAATCCATGAAAAAAGACGATTTCACAAGAGGCGGTACGGCGACCGAGCCGATGCTGGACTTTCTGGCGGAGTGCCTCAGATACGGAATTTCTGTCTGCGTGGCAGGGGCGACCAGCTCTGGAAAGACCACTCTGGCGGGATGGCTTCTGACCACTATCCCCGACAACAAGCGTATATTCACCATCGAAAACGGCTCCCGTGAGCTGGCGTTGGTGAGGCAGAAGGACGGCAAGGTGTGCAACAGCGTTATCCATACCCTGACTCGCATGAGTGAGAACGAGAAGCAGAATATCGATCAGGACATCCTGCTGGACATGGCACTGCGCTTCAATCCCGAAATTATCTGTGTGGGCGAGATGCGCGGACCCGAAGCCTATGCCGCCCAGGAGTCGGCCAGAACCGGTCACACGGTGCTGACCACCATCCACTCCAACAGCTGTGAGGCTACATGGCGCCGAATGGTCACTTTGTGCAAAAGAAAATATGACATGGCGGACAACACGCTCATGGATTTGGTGACCGAGGCATTCCCGATCGTGGTCTTTTCAAAGCAGCTGGAGAACAAGCAGCGCCGAATGATGGAGATCATGGAATGTGAAATCCTGCCGGACGGCTCCCGGAATTTCCGCAGCCTGTTCCAGTTCCAGATTACCGAGAACAGGGTAGAGAATGGGAAATTCATAATCAACGGCTGCCACAGCGCAGTACAGGGAATCTCCCCAAGTCTTCAAAAGCGTTTTCTTGAAAACGGAATGCCGCAGGATACCCTGAAGCAAATCCTGTTAGCGGGAGGTGCTGTCTGATGATGACAATCCTTTTAATTGCCTGTGCCGGTCTTGTTATCGGCGCTTTTCTTTTGCTCGGACTGTCCCCGCTGGAGTTTACCAATGGACTCTTCAGCTTTCTTACCCGTAAAAACAAGAGCATAAAGGCTGAAATCAATGAAATCGCCCGCAGGAAGAAGCCGTCCTTCCTTCGCAGGGAGATCACCGAGGTGCAGGAGATACTCGCCATCACAGGACGAAGCTCCCGCTTCTCTATGATCTGTGCGGCGTCGCTTGCCTCCCTTGCGATAGGCGCCAGCCTTGCCATCCTGATCGGCAATGTGTTTCTCGTGCCTGTGATGGCAATCGGAATGATGTTCATTCCATTTTGGTACATCAGGCTGACAGCCACGCATTACAAAAAAAACATCGCTGCGGAGCTGGAAACGGCGCTGTCTATCATCACCACGGCATATCTGCGAAGTGAGGATATCCTGACGGCGGTGGAGGAAAGCATCCAATATCTGAACCCGCCTGTGCGGAGCGTGTTCGTCGGATTTCAGACACAAGTGAAGCTCATCGACCCCGATTTGGACAAGGCACTCCATGACATGAAGCCTAAAATAGACAACGATGTGTTCCATGAATGGTGCGACGCCATCGCCGCCTGCCAGCATGACCGCAGCCTCAAGACCACGCTGACTCCGATTGTTTCAAAGCTCTCGGATATGCGTATCGTCAACGCCGAGCTGGAATACCTGGTGTTTGAGCCTCGCAAGGAATTCATTATCATGGCTCTTTTGGTGGTAGGTAACGTGCCGATTATGTATTTTCTCAACAAGGACTGGTACCACACCCTGATGCACACGGCGGTGGGGCAGATTATTCTGGCGGTATGTGCCGCCGCCATTTTTATCTCCACAGCCTTTGTCATCAGGCTGACCAAGCCAATCGAGTACAGGAGGTGACGGAAGGGATGACACAACTATTTTTTACAGGGATACTCCTTGCCGCAGGTCTGTACTTCATACTGGCAAGTCTCCTGAAGCTGCCCTCCATGGGTGCAGCGAAAGCCATGCTGAATGCGGGAAGAAATAACAAAAAGGCAGCCAAAACGGTGGAGGTCTGGCTGATGTCGGGGGCGGTCAAGCTCTCAAAATACATCCGGATGGACGAGTATAAGCGAAGCCGACAGGCAAATGTGCTGAAAGCGGCTGGCATCGGTATGACGCCGGAGGTTTATTCGGCTTATGCCATCACAAAGGCCGGAGCGATACTACTGGGCGAGATACCCTGCCTGTTCGTCCTGCCGCTGCTCTCGCCGGTGCTGGTTATCCTTGCCGTCCTGACATATTTCAAGGAAACCCGCAAGGCTGACGAGCAGCTAAAGGAAAAGCGGGATCAGATTGAGGGAGAGCTTCCGAGGTTTGTCTCTACCATTGAACAGACCCTTAAGTCCAGCCGTGATGTGCTGGCGATGATGGAAAACTACAAAAAGAATGCCGGTCCCGTATTTGCCGGAGAGTTGGATGTGCTGACAGCAGACATGCGCTCATCTTCTTATGAGGCAGCACTGACAAGGTTTGAGGCAAGGCTCAATTCGCCTATGCTCTCCGACATAGTCAGAGGACTCATAGGAGTCCTAAGAGGCGATGACAGCGCCGTGTATTTTCGGATGCTGGCTCATGACTTCAAAGCGCTGGAGCTTCAGCGGCTGAAAGGTCAGGCGCAGAAAATCCCGCCGAGGATCAGGATTTTCTCGTTTGTTATGCTGATGTGCTTCCTGCTGACCTACATGGCAATCATCGTCATGCAAATTTTAAGCTCACTCGGCACAATGTTTTAGAAGGAGGTGCGATTGCGTAATGGAGAAAAAAGATATTGAAATGGAGCTTATGGAAAAACTCGAAACAGGCTATATCACCCTGATGCGGGGATGGCTGAAGCTGGAACCTCTCCAGATAATCGAAAAGGCAGAGGAAATCGCCGCCGCCAAGCTGGTATTCGAAGAACTGAAAAACGGCGGGCATGATCTGGAGCATCTGGAATACCTGCTGCGATTCAAAAATCCTCTGGAGGTGGTTCGAGACAAGTGGATTGAGGAAAACGGCCTGGAAATGGTCCATGATGAGGATATGAGACATGCGCTCTGGACGATTGCAGATACGCGGGATGCCGAGCAGGACTATGAGCTGGATGAAGCCTATGTCTCACCTGAACAGGGGGTGCGGATGTGCTGAAGCTGCTCAAAAGTAAACGCGGCGAGGGGTATATTGACGTGGCGGTGCTGGTACTGTGCGTAATGCTGGTTATCGCTCTGGCCGTGAGCGTCCTGCCTGTATTCGTAACAAAAAACAAGCTGGATACCTACGCCGCGGAGCTTTGCCGTGAGGCGGAGATTGCCGGACAAGTAGGCAGTGAAACCACGCTTCGGGCGCAGATGCTCACCGAACAGACAGGTCTTGCCCCAAATGTTTCGTGGTCGAAAACCGGACGGCTCCAACTCAATGAGGAATTCACCGTGACCGCAGCCGTTCAGGCTGACATCGGTATATTCGGCGGCTTCGGAAGCTTCCCTATCACTCTGAAAGCACAGGCCAGCGGAAAGAGCGAGGTATATTGGAAATGAAAATTGGCAGAATTTATGATATACTTAGAAGCAAAAGAGGCTCGTCCTTCCCGCTTGTTGTCGCCATAACCCTCGCGCTCGTGCTTGTATTCTGCGGCATTTCCGAGTCCATACGGCTGATGATTGTCGCTCAAGGTGTTCGGGATGCCGTTCAGTCCGCAGTTATATCGACAATCAACGACAACTACGACAACGTATACCACGGTATTCGGGAGGGCTACAGCGGAGCGTATCAGCCAAGCGCCTCGGATTTTCAAGAAAATCTGGATTATGGCGATATATATGGTAGGCTCGATCAGCTGCTGGGGCTCCGGCAGGAAAACGGCTACTATGTGAAGTATGCCGGTGATGTCATGGAGTTCAGGCTTTCCGGCCTCTCTGTCGACCTTGACAATATGCCGTTGGCTCCTGCAAGTCCCGATAATTCCAAAGGTCTGCTGGCTGATGCGGTCATAAGACTGGAGGTTCCGGTATCCTTTGGAGGGGAAAGTCTGCCGCCAATGACAATAAATCTCAGGGTGAAGGCCAAATATATGCCGATATTTTAATCAGTTTTCGGATTGGTCATAGACTTCCGAAAACTTCTGTAGTATGGTGTGTCATTGAAAAGACATATCAACCTTTTACGAAAAGGAGGTATCCTAAATGAAACTGACAGAAAAAACAAAAAAGAACCTCGCCATTGCCGGACTCGGCGTGGTGTGCGTCGCCCTTGTTATATTAATCGTCTCACGGTTTGCGCCGGAGGCTCCCAAGGAAGTATCCGTCCAGCCCTCGTCCACGGTATCGGAGGCGGTCGACCCAAGCATGCCTTCCGTAGAACCAAGCAAGATTCCGGAGGTAATCGTACAGCCGATAGACCCGACAGCGGCTCCCGTTCAGCCTGTTGATACAGGAGATTCCAAGGGAACGGAGCAGAGTATACAGGCGGAGGTCACCAAGCCCACTGAACCGCCGAAGGAGATGTTGACCGACCCCACCAAAACACCGGATGGTCAAAAAGTGGATACAGTCAAGCCGGTGGAGCATGACAAGGTTACAAAGCAGGAAGGCACTCCGTCAAATGATACGCCCAAAGCTGGGGATAAAAATGAAAAAGGACAGATATGGTTCCCCGGTTTCGGATGGGTAGATGACGAAGGAGCAAACACAGGAACAAAGGTCGGCAACGATGATGATGAGCTTACTGGCAATAAGGTTGGCTCAATGGATTAGAACTAAGCCAAAAGAATAACAGATAGCAAAAAGCACCGAATGCTCGGTGCTTTTTGCTGTTCACGGAGGTATCATATGAAACGACAGATCAGCATTTTTCTTGTGCTACTGCTACTGTTCTCCATGCTTTTACCTATGACAGCCTACGCTGAGGGCGAAGGCAATATAGATAATGGGGGCGGCGGCATGGGCAGTGGAACCAGTGAAAATTACTGGAATGGCGGTGATGAAGGAGTAAGAATTACAGTTGTGAGAGCCAGTGACAAGATAGCCGTCACCACTCCGGTGGATTTCACGAATAAGGCTCCTTCAAGCACTACCGCACATTTCGGAAAAGTCAGCAAGCTGCAGTACAACAGCGGTAGAACCCTGACTCCGCACATGAACGGATATACCTATAACAATCCTGGCATGAATATGCCCCGCATAATCAGTTCTGGCAGCGGACAGGCCAGTATAGATCAGATAAAAAGCTATTTCACGGACGAGTTGGTCATCAGGTACATTGCCGACATCACAGGCATGAATTATGATGTGCTGGTCAACGGAGAATACAAGCTCCTGCTTGAACCCATTGCTTACATGACCTTTCAGGGAATCAAGTACGCCATGACTGCGACGGAAGCCGCGCTTTACGACCAACAGTTGAACGGCGGTCTGCGAAGCAAGATGGTGTCTCTCAGTCATAAGAACCTGCCACTGGCGATGTTCCTTGAAACACCTGATCTCGGCTACCCTGCATGGGATGGTTCCACGACCACGGCCGCTTCAAACACAGATATTATTTCATCTCTCGGCCTTGGTATCGTGTGGTTTAATGAAGCGGAGCCTGAGCCTCCGGCTGTTACCGCTGCCGACTACGAATATAGGGTTAATACTGATGTAGTCACATCGGTGACTGTTCGGGGCGGACAGGCAGATCCCGACCATCCTGTCACGGTTCGCTTTACAATCGGAGGCCAGACCTATACCGTGAACGCCGTATATTATCCCGCAGGCGACAGCCAGTTGGTATGGGTGCGCTGGAGGACTCCGTCCACCCCGCAAACCATGACCATCCATGTGTCGGTATCGGGCGGAGGCTCCGCAAGCCAGAGTAACATCACTGCCAAGATCGTGGATTTATCAAAAAATGATCCGCCAAATCCGGTGGCTGATGACCGGAATGACTCATATTCCGCAGCCTCCGTACCCAATAAGGTACAGAAAACCTCGGCAGCCTGGGGAGTCTGGCATCCATGGTGGTATTCCTATTGGGTATGGCATGGTTCAGATGAGGATGGATATTGGTGCGACCACGGATGGTGGGAGTTTGATTGGCTCTCATATTCCGCCAGCCTTTCGGCCTCCATGAATGTCGTACCGGATACCAAGGCTCCGACTCGATACGGAAAGACCATGAAAAGCGGATACGGTGTCAATCAGACCGTCACCGCCAATGTCAGCACCAATCAGTCCTCTGCTGTGACAGATCCGCAGACCGCCGTGACATACTTCCCCGAATTTCGGTACGAAACCTATTGGCGGCAGTTGGAGCGAACACAGTATGGGTACAGCTCAAAATTTGAGTTTAAATCCAACCAATACTCGACCTACAAGCGCCGGACGCACTTCACCCCCATATGGTTCCCTGACGGAAGCTACACGCCGTACACCTGGCTCATCGACTGCTGGACTCCGGCTGGTATGCTCTCCATGAACCTCGCCGACTCGGTGAATATTCAGGGAAGCCTGTGGGATGACTGGCACATCGCGCCGGTAAAGCCATAACAACAGAAAAAAGGAACAGAGCCGCAGAACGCTTTGCGGCTTTTTCTATGCAAAAATTAAAATGAAAGGTGGTTCTCTTATGAAACTGAAACGAATCCTGCCTGTTCTCCTCGTGGTTTTGTTGCTGAGTCTTGCCCTCTGCACGACTGCCTATGCCGCACCCACAGGCGACGTGGCCGGAGCAATCGAAGGTACCTGGAACGAAGCCTCCGGACAGATCAAAACCGTGGTCAACAAGGTGGTTTTCCCCGCAATTGACCTGATTCTGGCGGTATTCTTCTTTGCCAAGCTCGGCACGGCATACTTTGACTACCGCAAGCATGGACAGTTTGAGTGGGCGGCACCCGCCATCCTGTTCGCCTGTCTTGTGTTTACCCTGACTGCCCCGCTATATATCTGGCAGATACTTGGAATGTAGGAGGTACAACGATGAATTATTTTGAACAAGAGCTGCGAAGGCTGTTCGGAAATGACACAGCTATCTCTGATAAAAGGTTTGTCGGAAGGGCTTTCTTCGGAAGGCTCACCGATAACCTTCGTGTCAGGGTGGATTTTGTCACGATGGGTACGGCCGACCATTACGAGGCGCTCAAGGCCACCATTATAAACCGCAACGACGGTCAGGTGGATGCCCTGACGCTTCGCTTCACTGACCTGCTTGGAAGAAAAGCAGTCAGTAACCCTAACTTCAGGGAAGGAATATCCCCGTACATATGGAAGTATGGGGACAAAATCGAATGGTATGTATATACGCCGACAAAGGCGGATTACAACCAGATCTCCGAGGCTATCAACGATTACCTTGACGTATACCGAGAGCCGAGACTGGAGCAGGAGCAGTCCGGTCAGACCATGCAGGGCATATAGACAGGAAGTTTTTTCGGGAGCTTGTGATAATACAGGCTCCCATATTTTTTGTCCGAAAGGAGGTGACCGCCTGTGTTTATATGGGATTTCGTAGCCGAAACCGTGCTGGGGCAGATAGTCAACTGGTTCTACGGTCAGACTATCGGCTTTCTCGGCAGCTTCTTCGGCGAGATGGGCAACATGGGTGCTGACCTGTTTGATATGACCTGGGTGAAGTCCATCGTCCTGTTTTTTGTTTATCTGGCTTGGGCGCTCTATGGCACAGGGCTGGTGGTATCAGCCTTTGAATGCGGAATTGAATACCAAAACGGCAGAGGCAGTATCAAGGATGCTGCCTTAAATGCCATTAAGGGCTTTATGGCTGTCGGTCTTTTCTCAGTAGCGCCGGTAGAGCTGTATAAGCTGTCAATCAGTCTGCAGAGCAGCCTGACTGCCGGAATTACCGGACTTGGCGACGGTATAGATACCATTGCCGGTAACATCATCGCAGAGCTGAGTGCCGCTGGAAGTGCCGAAAGTGCTGGCAGCGTTTTCGGCTTCGGAGCAGGCATTAATCCAATCATGATGCTTTTTATCATCATCCTTATGGGCTACGCAGTTATTAAGGTGTTCTTTGCGAACTTGAAAAGAGGCGGCATTCTGCTGATACAGATATCGGTCGGCAGCCTGTATATGTTCTCTGTTCCCCGCGGTTATCTTGACGGCTTCGTCAGCTGGTGCAAGCAGATTGTCGGCTTGTGTCTTACAGCCTTCCTTCAGTCCACCATCCTCATCGCAGGACTCATGGTGGTCAAGGATCATGCCCTGCTGGGGCTTGGGCTGATGCTGTCCGCAGGAGAGGTGCCGAGAATTGCCGGAGCCTTCGGGCTGGACACCAGCACCAAGGGGAATTTGATGAGTGCTGTTTATACGGCGCAGACCGCCGTCAACATGACGAAAACCGTGGTAAAGGCGGTGGCTGCGAAATGAAACTGGTATATATCTGCTCTCCCTATGCGGGGGATACCGAAACCAATGTACAGTTCGCCAGAGCCGCCTGCCTTTATGCTTCTAACCAAGGCTGCGCACCTGTCGCCGTCCACCTGCTATACCCACAAATACTGGATGACGCCATACCCGCCCAGCGGGAGCTTGGTATCCAAATGGGGCTGCGTATGCTGGCTTCATGCGACGAGCTGTGGATATGCGGTTCGCGTATCAGCCACGGCATGAGCTGTGAAATAGCGGAAGCCGAGAGGCTCGGCATTTCTGTCAGAAGCCTGTCGGCAGAACAGATACAAGGAGAATGTCACATGAAGCTATATAATTTTAAGGAAAGAGATCTCATGGCGGAGGAAACGCCTTCCCCTGTCATGAAGCTGTTGCTGTGACCATATCGCTATCCCTCGGAAGCCTGTTTGACGGGATCGGCGGTTTCCCGCTGGCAGGCGTCCGTCAGGGCTTCACCCCTGCATGGGCCAGCGAAATCGAGCCGTTTCCCATTGAAGTCACAAAAATACGGTTTCCGGAGATGCTCCATATCGGCGACATAACAAAACTGAAAGGCTCTGAGCTTGCCCCCGTGGATATTGTCTGCGGGGGTTCGCCATGCCAGGATTTATCAGTCGCGGGAAAACGCGCCGGACTTCAGGGCGAGCGCTCCGGCCTGTTCATGGAGCAGATTCGTGTTATAAAGGAGCTGAGACAGCATGATGCAAGAGCAAAACGGACAGATGAGCCTGTTCGACTTAGACCCAGATATATGGTCTGGGAAAATGTCCCCGGAGCTTTCTCCTCCGCAGATGGGGAGGACTTCCGCGCGGTACTTGAGGAAACCTGCAGAATTGCTGACAGTTCCGTTTCTGTACCTCGACCTCCGGGAGGGGTATGGAAGTCTGCTGGGGCCGTATTGGGAGATCAATTCTCACTTGCTTGGAGGATATACGACGCTCAATACTGGTCCGTCCCACAAAGGCGCAAAAGAATCTACCTTGTCGCAGATTTTGGAGGCCACACCGCACCGCAAATATTATTTAAGCAAGACAGCCTGTTTGGGGATACTCCGCAGGGCGAAGAAGCGCGGCAAGGAGCTGCCTCCTATGCTGAAGCAGGCGCTGGAGATGCAGGCGGGAAACTGTCCGGAGATGCAGGAGCAGGAGGAATAACAAACAATGTAACCATACCAAGCAATACGCAAATAGCCATGCGCGGCAATCAATTAGGTGAAGGAACAGAGCTGGGCGTCGGAGAAAACGGCGACCCTGCCTTTACCTTGCAGGCGGCACATTCTCACGCTGCTTGTAATTTTAAATCTGACGATAACGAGAGTATTGCCTTTGCCTGTAACCAGCGGGATGAGGTAAAGGATCTGCATGATGTGTCCGGAGCGATTCAAGCCCAGCCAGGCATGAAGCAGCAGACCTTCATCGCCCAACTGCCCAATGAAACTGAAGCATCGGAAAGCGGCTTCAATATGGCATCGTCTATCCTGTGCCTGAATGATCAGGGCGGAGAACGCATGGACATAACAGAAAATATAACGGCCACCTTGCGCGCTCAAATGGACGGACATCCTCCTCTCGTTTTAGGTGATCCTCCGGAGCTGTATGAGAATCATGGCATTGACTCCCGCTATACAGGACCCCATGAAGTATCTCCGAACATATCTGCCCGATGCGGTACCGGAGGCAATAACCTGCCGCTGATATCTCAAAATGCGGAAACCTATTGCATCGCCGGAAACATCATCGACCGCCAGGATCATAACGGCGGCAACGGCATGGGCTTTCAGTCGGACATCAGCTATACGCTCAATACCGCAGACCGGCATTGCGTATTTTCACAGCAGCGGAGCGATGAATATGTCTCCAACGATGTGGTAAGTACGCAAAGTGCCCGACAGTATAAGGATGCTACCGACCTGATTTGCGAGCCGAAAGTTTTCGGACAGTCGCAATATGCCAACTATGCCGAAGGAGTTTCTACCCTGCGAGCGCAAGGTGGCGACCACGGAGGGGGTAGTGAAAATCTTGTGGCCGAGCCGAAGAAGCTGATTCGACGGCTGACTCCACTGGAATGTGAGAGACTGCAGGGCTTCCCTGATTACTGGACGGACATTCCCGGTGCTTCGGATAGTGCGAGATACAAAGCCCTTGGCAACAGTGTTGCGATTCCCTGTGTGGAGAATGTCCTCCGGGGGATCGTATATTTTTTGCAAAAATTCTATGAAGAACAGGAGGAATCCGAATGTACATCTATCCCGACAACCTAAAATCCAAGGCGGTGCTGTGGCTGTGGCAGCTCAGAGATATCGGCATTATCGGCGTCGGTCTTTTGCTTTCTGTGTTTGCGCTGACGCAGCTGAAGCTCCTGCCGCCCATCGTCATCACGGCTCTCTATGCCTTCCTGACCATCCGCTTTGACGATACCAGCATTTTGGACTTTATAAAATACGCCTGCGCCTTCTTCATCACGAAGCAGCAGACCTTCGAATGGGGGTATGGAAAGCAATGAACAGAAAAGAAAAAAAGACGGCAAAGCAAAAGCAGTACACTCGCCAGCTCATCAATACGCAGACTGTTACCGACCACAGTCTGGTAACCTGCCGGGGCGATGAGCTGGTGTACTTTATCATTAAGCCGACCAACATATCCGTCCTGTCGGATACCAGCGTATCGGCACGGATATATGCGCTGATGACGGTGCTGAAAGGGATGGCGGAGCTGGAATTACTGTGCCTGAACAGCCGTGAAAACTTCGAGGACAATAAGCTGTTCCTGAAAAGCCGCATGGATCAGGAGAGTAATCCTGCCGTCCGCAGGCTGCTGGAGCATGACCTCCACCATCTTGACCTGATACAGGTACAGATGGCGACGGCCAGAGAATTCCTTGTGGTCATCCGGCTAAAGGGGGAAAAGAAATCTGAAGTGTTCCCCTATCTCAACCGTATCGAAAAGACTCTGCGTGAGCAGGGCTTCTCAGCTAAACGTGCTGAGCGTGAGGATGTAAAACGTATGCTGGCGATATATTTTGAGCAGAACGTCACGACGGAGCGCTTCGAGGACTTCGACGGAGAACGCTGGATCATCCTTAACGAGTGATTGAAGCACTGATATCAGCAGACGGCTCATCTGAAAAAAGGATGGGCTGTTTTTATTTCATATAAGAAAAGGAAGTGAAGCTATGGCTCATCAAAGCAAGGCGAAGGCGACGCAGACAGAGGATATCCGTGTTCAGGAATTCCTCGATATGATCGCTCCGAGCGTAATTAAATTCAACACCGACCACTTCATCTGCGGCAACACCTACCGCTCCGTATGGGCGCTGCGAGAATATCCGACTGCTACCGAAGAACAGGCAATCCTGCGTTACCTTGGGGAGAAGGACGGCGTCACCCTGCATATTTACACCCGGCATGTGACCCCTATGGAGGAAAAGAGAATCATATCAAATGCCGCCAATAAAAACCGGATGCAGAGAAGCAGCACCCAGGATTTACAGCAGACGGTCACGGCGGAAAGCAATCTGCAGGATGTGGCGACCATCGTAACTCAGATGCATCGTAGCAAGGAGCCTCTCCTTCATGCGGCTGTTTACATCGAGCTGTCCGCTCATGACCCTGACCAGCTGAAGCTCCTGCAGACCGAGGTGCTGACCGAGCTGGTGCGGAGTAAGCTCAACGTGGACAGACTCCTCCTTCGTCAGCAGCAGGGCTTTATTTCTGTCATGCCCTCCGGTTGGAACGTGTTCGGCGATCAGTTTGAACGGGTGCTGCCCGCAAGCTCGGTCGCCAATCTTTATCCCTTCAACTACAGCGGCAAGACAGACCCCAACGGCTTCTGCCTCGGCAGGGACAAATTCGGGAGCAACATCCTCGTGGACTTCAACCGGAGAGCCGATGACAAGACCAACGCCAATATCCTCATCCTCGGCAATTCCGGCCAGGGCAAGAGCTATCTGTTAAAGCTCATCCTGTGCAATCTCAGGGAATCCGGCATGAGAATCATTTGCCTTGACCCTGAAATGGAGTTTGAGGATCTTACCAACAACCTGGGCGGCTGCTTCATCGACCTGATGAGCGGCGAGTACATCATCAATGTTCTGGAGCCGAAAGCATGGGATGAAAGCGGCGACCCGAAGGATACCGAAGCGCCCCAGGCGTTCCGGCAGACCTCCAAGCTCAGTCAGCACATCAGCTTTCTCAAGGATTTTTTCAGGGCATATAAGGATTTTGATGACCGCCAGATTGATACCATTGAAATCATGCTGGGCAAGCTCTACGACAAATGGAGTATCACAGACCACAGCAACTTCGACCGCCTGAAGCCTTCGGATTACCCAATCCTGTCCGACCTATACGAGCTGGTCGAGTCAGAGTATAAGGAATTCGATGAAAGCAAACGCCAGCTCTATACAGCGGATACCCTGCGGGAAATCTGTCTCGGACTCCATTCCCTGTGCAAGGGCGCAGAGTCAAAATTCTTTAACGGACACACCAATATCAAGAGCAGCGAGTTTGTGACCTTCGGAGTCAAGGGGCTTCTGCAGGCAAGCAGAAACTTAAGAAACGCTCTGCTGTTCAATGTACTGTCATATATGAGCAACGAGCTCCTCACCACCGGCAATACAGCCGCCAGCATCGATGAGTTTTATCTGTTCCTGTCCAACCTGACCGCTGTGGAGTATGTCCGTAATTTCATGAAGCGAGTTCGTAAAAAGGAAAGCGCTGTCATCCTTTCCTCGCAGAATCTGGAGGACTTCAATATCGAGGGAATCAGAGAATACACCAAGCCGCTGTTCTCCATTCCGACACATCAATTCCTGTTCAACGCGGGTACGATTGACGTTAAATTCTATACCGATACCCTCCAGCTTGAGCAGAGCGAATACAATCTGATCCGGTATCCCCAGCGGGGCGTGTGCCTGTATAAATGCGGAAACGAGAGGTACAACCTCATGGTTCAGGCTCCGGAATACAAGGCGGCGCTCTTCGGAAAGGCGGGTGGCCGATGAGGAAAGGGGTGATTAATCATGGACATGAAGGAGCAGCGCTTCGGCATTGAAATCGAGATGACTGGCCTGTCCCGCCAGCATGCCGCACAGGTTCTGTCTGAATATTTCGGACGGCCTGCCAATTTTGACGGCGGCTATTACGGAGAATATTCTGTGTTGGACAGCAGTGGCCGTCGCTGGAAGGTCATGAGCGACGGCAGCATAACAACAGAAAGAAAAGAAGGGCGGCGCATCGTGGCGGCAGATAATACCTACAGCGTGGAGCTGGTCAGTCCCATCTGCCGCTATGAGGACATCGAGGTCATACAGGAGCTTGTGCGCAAGCTGCGTGAGGCCGGAATGCGGGTAAACAAATCCTGCGGCATCCATATTCACATGGATGCCTCGCCCCACAACGCCAATACCCTGCGGAACATCACCAACATCATGGCCTCCAAGGAGGATCTGATTTACAAGGCGATGCAGGTAGAGGTGGCGAGAGAGCGGCAGTATTGCAAAAAGGTGGAGCAGAGCTTTCTGGAGGAACTCAACCGGAAAAAGCCCCGGACGCTGGACGAGGTCAGCCGAATCTGGTATCACGGCAGCGACGGACGCCGGGAGCATTACCACAGCAGCCGGTATCATTGCCTTAATTTGCACAGCGTGTTCCAGAAAGGAACAATAGAGTTCCGGCTCTTCAATTCCACCACTCATGCCGGAAAAATCAAGGCGTACATCCAGCTCTGCCTCGCCATATCAGCGCAGGCTCTGAACCAGCGGTGCGCCAGCAGACAGAAAACCCAAAGCACCAATGAGAAATATACTTTCCGCACCTGGCTCCTGCGGCTTGGGCTTATCGGGGATGAATTCAAGACTGCCCGGCTCCATCTGCTGGAGCATCTGGATGGCTGTATTGCATGGAAAAATCCAGAGCAGGCACTCCAGCAAAAGGAACGATTAAGGCAGAAAAAAGAAAAAGAACTGGCGGAAGTCGCTCAAGCAGCGGCGGAACAGCAGGAGCAGACAACCGAAAACGAACAGGAACAGACCGGGGTGGCAGACGAAAGCCCCGGCCTTTCCATGTCAATGTAGCAAGGAGGAATGAAAAAATGAAATCTGAAACCCTGTACATCGCCTATGGCAGCAACCTTAATCTGCCGCAGATGGCCTTCCGCTGCCCGACCGCCAAGGTAATAGGAAAAAGCGAGATCAAGGATTATGAGCTGCTGTTCCGAGGCGGACGAAGAAGTGCTGTCGCAACCGTCGAACCGCTTGAAGGCTCCAGCGTCCCTGTTCTTCTGTGGAAACTGAAGGAACGTGACCTTCAGGCTCTCGACCATTATGAGGGATATCCGTCCTTTTACCGCAAGGAGATACTCCCTGTGGAGCTGAACGGCAAGCCCATTCAAGCCATGGTTTATATCATGAATGACGGACATCCCTTCGGTTCACCCTCGGATTTTTACCTCAACACCATTATGGAGGGATACCAGTCGGCAGGCTTTGATACTGAATTTTTAGAGCAGGCCGTGGATAAATCCATCCGCTTGGCAAGAGAGCAGCAGGAACGGGAGCCGGATCAAGGCACGCTGTTCGACATGAAATGGTGGTGATATACCTTGGCTGATCCCGCAACCATTGCCATGGCGGTCAAGGCCGCAGTAGCTCTTGCCACTGACAAAAGGACATGGAAAGCAGTCGGAGTAGTCATCGCATCCATACTGACACCCATCATTCTGATGGTCGTAATGATAGCCAGCATTCTCTCGGCAGGCTCCGACCATAACAAAGCCGCCATTGATTTGTCCTTTAACGGCGGCAGTATTCCGGCAGCCATGCCTGCCGAATATGCCTCGCACATCAGCGATATGAGCGAATGTCTTGCTGTTCTGGACGGAGCGGTTTCCGAGGTCGAAGCCCGGATGGAAGGCGGTATGCTGGACAACATCCGCATCAAGTCCCTTTTTTATTCTCTGAATTTCGGCGCTGAAAATCTGTCCTTGTCAGGAGCTGAAGCCCGCGCCTTCGTGGATTGCTTCGTCACCTATGAGGAAAGAACACAGACGGTTGATGGAGTGGAGGCGACTTATACAGTCGCTGTTCCTGTCAGCTTGGAAACCGCATATGAAAGGCTGATGCAGTCAGGAATGACGGTGACTAATGAGGTCAAAGCCAACACATCGAAAATCTATGAGCGGTTAGCCTTCGGCGGCGCCGAGCTGTTCACCGGCGAGATAGAACGAGGCGGTACAGGAAGTACCGTGCTGGACATCTCATCATTTACAGATCCATCAACGAAAAACAATCTGGATCTGGCAGCTTATGCTGAGCAAGCCTTTGACTCCGGATGGGGCTATGTCTGGGGTACATACGGCGATATCCTCACGGATTCGCTGTTCGACTACAAGCTGGAGCAGTACCCTGACGGCGTGGGTAACTACAAGGAATTCATCCGAAGCAATTGGCTCGGAGGCAGGACAACGGACTGCGTCGGACTGATCAAAGGCTATGGCTGGCTCGACCCTGACACGATGGCAATCGATTATGGAACCAACGGTATGCCGGATATCGGTGCGGATAGTATGTATAGAAACGCAGCGGTTTCCGGTTCGATGAACACCATGCCTGATATCCCCGGACTTGCTGTTTGGAAGCCGGGACATATCGGAATCTATGTCGGAAACGGCAAGGTCATCGAAGCCATGGGAACCAAATACGGCGTCGTAAAAACCAAGCTCGCCGACCGTTCATGGTCGGCGTGGCTCGAAATTCCCTACATCAACTACAACATAGGAGAGTGAAAATCATGCTGAAGCTGCAAGCAATCTTAGAACGCAAGGCGAGCGATTACCCCGCCTCGGACTGCGTAATCGAAAAAATCGTCGAGCTTCCGGAAGCCGAATACAAGTATTTCAAATCCGCTCCGCTCCGGGATATGCCCTTTATTGCTGAGAATACCGACCTCATGCACCGGGACGAAAATGGAGTGTTCCACTGTCTGCTGGTGCTGGGCGAGGGTTCCTCTGACGGTGTCCTGATCGAAGCGGAGGGATATAACTATGCCAGATACTCCAGCTATATGCCGGGGGCTCGTGAATTCGTGGCTGCACGCCTTAACAATCTGGCTGATCAAATCATTAAGGAGGGTACGCAAAGCACCTCTAACGGAACGTGGTCGATTTACTTTGACGAGCTACAGGAGCGGTATCATGTTCCCGTTTCGCCTAACAACGGCGTCGGCTCCATGCTCCTGAAAATCCTCGAAGCAAGGCCGGAGATGGCGGAGATCGAACCGATGGAGGATGGCTTTGATATGGTGTTCTATCTTGACTATTGCTCCAACCTCGATGAAAGCGAAAAGCTCTCATCTGAGATGCAAATGAATTTATAAAGGAGGAAACAAAAATGAGTACAACCGAATTAAAGATTCCCTTCCCTTCGGAGAGGCTGGATGCCCTTCGTTTTTTCATGGAGAAGAAGGATCAAACCATCGAACAGGAGCTGAAGGATTACCTCAACAAGACCTATGAACGGATGGTTCCCCTCAATGTCCGCGAGTATGTGGAAAGCCGTTTGGAGCTGGAAACGACTCAGGAACAGACAGCGGAAACCCAATCGACTCCTGCTCCGAGGGAGCGTCAGCCTCGTGCTTCCCGTCGCCAGCGTGAGCAGGCGGCGACCGAAGCGCCTTCCGCTCCGGAGGCTCAGTCAGAGGCTGAAACCCCTGCCGAGGAAGAAGCGCAAGGCATGACCATGCGCATGTAAACCGCAGAAAAGAAAGAAGGTGATGATTATGATAAAGCTTGGTGTGGACAACGGAAACTACAACACCAAATCCTCGGAGGGGATGATTTATGCCTCCGGATATGCCGCAAGTGACAAAGAATTCATTATGCCGGAGATGCAGCTCTTTTTTGAGGGCAAGTATTACGCCATCGGTGAGCGTCGTCTGCGTTTTCAGCAGGACAAGACCAGGGAGCCGGATACGTTTATTCTGACGCTCCCGGCAATCGCAGACGCTATGAAAAAAGCAGGGACAACCAATGCAGAAATCGCTCTTGGCGTGGGGCTGCCCATTGACAGCTATGGCACACAGAAGGAAGTCTTCAGGCGATATTTCCTGCGTGACAACATATCGTTTCGGTTCGAGGGGGCATTCTACCGCTGCCGTATTGCGGAATGCAAGATGTTCGCACAGGGGCATGCGGCGCTGTGCAGGTATTATTCGCAGCTAAAGGATTACCGAAGCATCACGCTGGTGGACATCGGCGGGTACACGGTGGATATTCTCACACTTCATGATTTCCGGCTTGACAGATCAAGCTGTGCCAGTCTCCGCATGGGTACCATCACCCTGTACAGCCGGATTCAGGATGCGCTCCAGCGCAGTGACATTCTCCTGTCGGATGGACTCGTCACGGATGCTATCCGCGGGGAGATCCAGCATACCGAAAGCAAGTTGATTGGAGCTGTTGTGGAGCAGACCGTGACCGCCTATTGCAAGGAGCTGTTCAATGCGCTCCGTGAGCGAGGTCTGGATCTGCGGCTGCCTATGGTGTTCGCGGGGGGCGGTGCAGAGCTGCTGGAACCCAGGCTGTACGAAAACAACCTCAATACGGTGGCGGTGCTGAACCGGTTCGCCAACGCGGACGGCTACAAGCTCCTGATGGGGTGAGCTTATGTCCGAGCGAAAACGATATTATTTATCCTTCGATATTGACAACCCAAGGCATCGGGAGGCCGAGGCGCTCTTTGCACAGCAGGCCAGCAGACAGCGCACCGAGTACGTGGTCAACAGCATCCTGACGGCACATCAGTCTGAAATTCTGGAACAGATTGTACGGCAAGCAATCAGGGACGAACTGCAAAATGTCAAACTGCAGCAGCAAACCAGACTGCCGGAGGAAACAGATGCCAGTGTTCAGCTGTCCGATCTTCCCGGCAGTCTTATACATGCCCTGGAGGAATTGTAACCATGTTGGCTCACTTTCCTGCCGCCCTTATACCAGATGGCTGAAAAGTACACCATCATGGCTCACTTTTCTGCAAACAACACCTGTGCATCAGGAGCAACCAGAAGATCCGGAGGAAACCCAGAGTATGACAATAACCATTTAGGAGGCGAACATGGAGAAAACGATTAAAGTGTTAATGGTGGAACCGATGAAGGAACCGTATCCATCTGAAGTTGAAAACACCTTGGAAGGATTGCAGAGTGCGGTTGGAGGATATATTGAAACGGTATATCTGGAGGATTGTGCTGTGCTGGTCTGCAATGAAGAGGGAAAGCTGCTCGGGCTTCCCGGCAACCGTTCGCTTGGAAACGACATCATTACCGGTACATTTTTTGTAGCTGGCAGCAATGATGATGGGGATTTTGTGTCGCTGACTGAGGATAAAATCCGGCAGTACAGTGATCGATTTCAAAAGCCGGAAGCCTTCACCCAGGAACAGGTGGAGGATGCCTCCGCTATATTTTCATTAAATTTTTACGAATGAAAGGAGTAAAGCTGCATGAAAAAAACCACTGTACAGATCAACTTTGAAGCTGAAAAGCTTAGTGCTATCCACCAGTACATGAAAGATGAAACACAACTTCAGGCTGAACTGGGTACTTTGCTGCAAACACTGTATGAGAAGCACGTTCCCGCTCCTCTCCGGGAGTACATCGAAAGCCGGGATACAAGCGTAATGGACGCCCCTAAGCGCAGCATATATCCGGCAGTTCCTGCAGGACAAAGCAGTCCAGCGGACAGCGAGGAATAACAACCTGCACACGGGCATGCTGCCGCCTGTGTGCCCCTGTGTCGGCTTTTAACGGCGGGGGTGGCATCGTAACCCCTGCGGGCTGGATAACGCACCTTGTTGGGGGTTTGTGAAGGAGCTTGGTGAAAGCATAAGACATTCTCCGGACAGAGGCTCACAAACTTGCGATTTGGGGGTGAACCATGGGGTCGAAAACCATGCGGGTTAAAGGCAGGTGGTCGCTATGCG
>JGI2924J29684_1078124_pt1 | contig 32098 bp, 35 predicted proteins | sample BenlonsequencITS_FD_29684 | JGI IMG/M metagenome (IMG submission 29684)
TTCCGAGCGACCCGCCGGAACGGCGGCTGCCACTCCTCGCGCGGGACGGGTTCGCCGACGACCGCCGCAACGCCCCGGTGGTACCCCTCGCGGGCCGCCCGGAACTCCGTCCCCTCTCGCTCGCGGAAGTGGGCGCCGACAGTCGCGCGCCAGGTCTCGAGGGCGTCCTCGGGGATCGCGTCGACGTCGTGGCGCTCGAGCAACTCCTCGATAAAGGCGGCGTGGGCGGTTCGAACCGACTCGAGATCGAGGATGACCCCGCCGATGTCCCAGAACACCGCCTCCCACTCCCGATCGCTCCCGGGGTCTCTCCCCGTCATCGGTTCTCCCGAGGACGGGGCGGTCGTCCTCGTGGTTCGGGGTCGTCGGTCCTGACGTTCGGCCGTCCCGCGCCGCGTTCCGCACCCATATTTATTAACAGTGTCTGCATATCCAGTACTGTAGCTAACAATGGTAATAGATTCTGCGGCGGGTGGTCGTCGATGAGCACGGACCAGTTCGGCGTCGACGGGGACGTCGCGATCGTTACGGGCGCCTCGAGCGGGATCGGCGCGGCGATCGCGAAGGGGTTCGCCGACGACGGAGTCGACGTGGTGATCTGTTCGCGTGAGCAGGAGAACGTCGATCCCGTCGCCGAGGAGATCGCGGCGAGCGACCGCCCCGGATCGGCCCTGCCCGTCGAGTGTGACGTCACCGACCGCGAGGCCGTCGACGCGCTGGTCGAGGCGACCGTCGAGGAGTTCGGCGGGCTCGACGTCCTCGTCAACAACGCGGGCGCCTCGTTCATGGCGAACTTCGACGACATCTCGGAGAACGGCTGGAAGACGATCGTCGACATCAACGTCCACGGCACCTACCACTGCACGCAGGCCGCCGCCGACCACCTCAAAGCGGGCGGCGGGATCGTGATCAACCTGGCAAGCGTCGCGGGCGAGACGGGCTCGCCGTATATGAGCCACTACGGCGCCGCGAAGGCCGCGGTCGTGAACCTGACGACGACGCTGTCCTACGAGTGGGCCTCGGAAGGGGTGCGGGTCAACTGCATCGCGCCCGGCTTCGTCGCGACGAAAGGCGTCGAGAATCAGATGGGAATCTCGGCCGACGAGGTCGACCGCACCGAGGTCGAGCGCCGGATGGGGACCGTCGACGAGATCGCCGACCTCGCGCAGTTCCTCGCGAGCCCCGCCTCCTCGTACATCGTCGGCGAGACGATCACCGCACAGGGAGTTCCGCGCATCGAGGAGTCGCCCGACATATGACCGACCGAGACGTCCACCTGCCCGTCGCGGCCCAGCCGAGCGTCGACTCGCTGGCCGACTACGCCCGACGGGCCGAGGACGGCGGGTACGACTGCGTCTGGCTGCCCGAGACGTGGGGTCGGGACGCGGTGACGGTGCTTTCGACGATCGCCGAGCGAACAGAGGCGGTCGATCTCGGCACTAGCATCGTCAACGCCTACTCCCGGTCGCCCGCCCTGCTGGGCCAGACCGCGGCGACCCTCCAGGAGGCCAGCGACGGTCGGTTTCGACTCGGGATCGGCCCGAGCGGTCCCGTCGTGATCGAGAACTGGCACGGCCTCGAGTACGGGAACCCGCTCCGGCGCACCCGCGAGACCGTCGATATCGTCCGGCAAGTGCTGTCGGGCGAGTCCGTCGACTACGACGGCGACGAGTTCTCGCTGTCGGGGTTTCGGCTCCGCTGCGAGGCGCCCGACCCCGCCCCGCCCGTCGAGGTAACCGGGATGGGGCCGAAGGCCGTCGAGCTCGCGGGGCGGTTCGCCGACGGCTGGCACGCGATCATGCTCACCCCCGACGGCGTTCGGGATCGGCTCGCGGACCTCGAGCGGGGCGCCGAACTGGGCGAGCGCGACCACGAGGACGTCGCGGTCACCGTCGGTGTCACCTGCTGTGCGCTCCCGGACGCCGAGCGCGCCCGCGAGCTCGCCCGCCAGCACGTCGCGTTCTACGTCGGCGGGATGGGCACCTTCTACCGGGATGCCCTCGAACGGCAGGGGTACGACGCGGCCGGGACGATCCACGACGCCTGGCAGGACGGCGACCGGGAACGCGCGCTCGAGGACGTTTCCGACGAGTTGCTCGACGACCTCTGTGCCGTCGGCGATCCCGAAACTGCCCGCGAACGACTCGCGCGGTTCGAGGACGTCGACGGGATCGACGCCGTCGCGGTCAGCTTCCCGCGGGGCGCCGAGGAGAGCGAGATCGAGGCGACGATGGACGCACTGGCACCGAAGCCGGTGTGAGTGAGGCGGCGTCCTCGCAAGCGGCTCGTTCGAGTCTCGGCAGCGCACCGATCAGTACGTCTCGACGGAAACGCCATCGAACAGTTCGAAGTCGGCTCGATTTCGTGTCACGACGGTTGCGTTTCGCTCCGTCGCGACGCTGGCGATGAGGAGGTCTCCCGCGAGCGAGTTGATCTTGTCTTGATCGAACGCATCGTCCCGACGAAGTGCGGCTTCGAGCTCCCCGGCGACGAACGCGTGTTCGGCGGTGAACGGGAGTATCGTCACCCAGTCGAACGTCGAGCGAATCTCGTGAGGATCCAGTTCGCCCTGCAGTTCCCGTCCAACGGCGATCTCCTTGATGTTGAGCGCGGTCGTCACGAACTCCGACTCGTCGTTCGACTCGAGGTAGTCCGCTACCGCATCGACACCGCCCCAGTAGTGGATGAGAAAGGTCGTATCAAGCAGTTTCATCGTCGTCCTCGTCGCCGTTGGATAGCGCTTCGAGCGCCTCCTCCTGTCGGGTCGAGAGTCCGCTACTTGCTCGTTTTCGGGAGTCAGCGACCAGCTGCTCGAGTTCGTCCGCATCCGTTTCGTCGAGCGTCCCGAACTCTTCGCGCCAGTCGGTCGTCGTTTCGTCCAGCAGTCGGTTCACGAGATCGGTAAAGCTCTCGTCCTCGCGCTTCCGGGCCTTCAGTCGCTCGTACACCTCCTCTCTGACGCCGATCGTCTTCGTTCCCATGTGTTGTGTTTGTGCTTGTGTACACAAACTATTTGCCGTCGATCGCTACGCACCGGACTCCAGCGAGAGCGGCCGCTACCCGGCTTCGGAGTGCTCGTCTCCACTCACCGACCACCAGTCCCGGTCGGCGATTCCCGTGTGAATCTGTGCGATCAGCCCCAGCAGCGGCAGCTCGAGCAGCGGTCCGATGACAAGCGCCAGCGGTATCAGAGGCTCGTGGGGGAACGCGACGACCGCGATCGCGAGCGCCGTCGGCGAGTTCCTCGAGAGAATGGTGTTGTTGAAACAGACCAGCTCGCCGTAGGAAAAGGAGAGGACGCGGCCGATCCCGAACCCGATCGCGAGGTTCAGCGCGTAGAAGGCGATCACGGGAACGGCCAGCAGGGCGAGCAGTTCGGGGTTCTCGACGACCGCCTGGCCCTGCGAGGCAAACATCGCGCCGATGGCGAGCGTCAGGAAGACGATCTGGACCGGGCCGAGCTTCGGAACGAACGATCGCTCGAACCACCGCCGTCCTCGCCAGCGGGTGAGTCCTCGGCGGGCGATCCCCGCGAGGACGAGTGGAACGACCAGTACGAGCGCGACGCTTTCGAGCAACAGCGCGAGCGGCAGCTCGACGAGTTCGCCCGCGAAGACGTACAGGTAGGCGGGAAGCAAGACGAGCTGCAACACGAGGTTGTACGGCAGGATCGACGTCGCCAGCGGCACGTCGCCGTCGGCGAGATCGGTGAAGATCAGGTACCAGTCGGTACACGGCGTCACCATGAGCATGAGCAGCCCGACCCACAGCGCGGGGTGGTCGCGGAGGAAGATCGCGCCGAGACCGACGGCCAACAGCGGGTTCCAGACGAAGTTTACGAGCAGGCTCGAGCCGGCGACCCGACGGTTGCCGAAGGCCGATCGAAGCTTCGAGAGGGGGATCCCGGCGAACGCGCCGAACAGCATTACCATCAGGAAGGGTAGAATGAGCGCGTCGGCGACGGCGGGAACGCCCGCGAGCTGGCCGAGCGCGAGCCCGCCGCCGATCGCAGCGAGGACGAAGCCAGTCTGGTACTTCTCGAGGACGTCCACAGTGAGTCCGCCTAGGGGAACGAGGGTGTATGGGTTGGGATTCCGGCACGGGCTCGCCGGGGAAATACTGGTAGGGGTCGCGAGCGTAGGTAGATCGATGACGAAAATCGTGTTCGCCTGCGTCGGAAACGCGGGCCGCAGCCAGATGGCAACCGCCTTCGCCGAACGGGAGCGGGATCGACGCGGACTCGACGTCGAGCTCGTCACCGGTGGCACCGATCCGAAGGAGTCGATCAGCGAGGACGCCCGCGACGTCCTCGAAGAGGAGGGACTCGACGTCAGCGGCCGAACGCCACGACGGATCACGACGGACGACGTGGCCGGCGCTGAATTCGTCGTGACGATGGGCTGTTCGGCCTCGGAGTTCGTGCCAGAGGACTGGAACGGAGAGGTTCGGATCTGGTCACTCGAGTCGGACGAGACGCGCGAGCAGCGCGACGAGATCGAGCGCCGCGTGGCGGCGCTGTTCGACGACCTCGAGCGAACGGCCTGACGCGGTCCGCGCCCCGAGATCGGCTTCCGGAGGGCGGACCGACTGCTGCCGACAGCTACAAACCGCCGATCCGCCCAGTTCGTTGTATGCCCGGAAAGGTACCGCCGGAGGAGTTGCTCGAGCACGTGTTCGGCCGCACGGGGACCGCGACCGACGACCCGTCGGTGATCCAGGGGCCCGCCGACGGCGAGGACGCCGCGGCGATCGCCTGGCCGGAAGGCGATAGGACCCTCGTCGTCAGCTCCGATCCGATCTCGCTTGCGGCCTCTCAGGTCGGCCGCCTCGGCGTCCACGTCGCCTGCAACGACGTCGCGGTCTCCGGCGCCGACCCGCGCTGGCTGACGACCGTCATCCTGCTGCCCGACCCGGAATCGCCGCTGGAGGCGATCACCGAGGATATCGACGCGGCGGCCCGCGAGGTCGGCGCCTCGATCGTCGGCGGCCACTCGGAGTACGTCGACCAGCTCGATCGCCCGCTCGTCTCCCTGACCGCGATGGGGGCGACCGACTCCTTCGTCCCGACGGGAGGGGCCGAACCCGGCGACCGCGTCGTCCTCACGAAGGCCGCAGGGATCGAGGGGACGGCCATCCTCGCGGCCGACTTCGGCGACGAGCTCGATGTCGACCCCGACGTCCGCGAGCGGGCGGCCGACTTCCTCGAGGAGATCAGCGTCGTCCCCGACGGGCGCGTGCTTCGGAAGTACGCGACCGCGATGCACGATCCCACCGAGGGGGGCGTCGCGGCCGGCCTGCTGGAGCTCGCCCGCGCCGCCGACGTTCGGCTCGCGGTGGATCGGGACGCGGTGCCGATCCGTCCCGAGACCGAGACGCTGTGCGGGGCGGCCGAGGTCGACCCGCTTCGAATCTTCGGCTCCGGCGCTTTGCTCGCGACTGTCCCCGAGGACGCCGTCGGGGACGCGCTCGTGGACCTCGAGGACGCCGGACTCGAGGCTGCCGAGATCGGAACCGTCGAGGAGGCGACGGAATCCGATGACGGGTTCGCGCTCGAACTCGGTTCGGAGACGATCACGGAACCCGTCCAGGACGATCTCTACCCGCTGTGGGAGGCCGCCGACGAGGACTGATCCGCCTCCCCCCGCGTCGCCCGGACGATCGCGTCGACGACGACCGCCTCGGGATCGACGATCGCGTCGGCCCCGAGATCGGCGGCCGCGTCCGGACCCCCGAGTAGCACCAGCCGAGCGTCCGTGACCGCCCGCGCGGCCGAGGACGCGGCGGCGGGGTCGATGTCCCCGGTGGCCGTAACGAGCACCGCGTCGCACGCCTCGAGCCGTGCGCGCTCGAGGACGCGCGTCTCGGTCGGGTCGCCGTCGACGGTCTCGACGGTCTCGACGCCCTCGAGGAGCCGTTTCGCCCCGCGCTCGTCGCTCGTGACGACGGTGACGCGGGCCCGCTCGGCGAGCCTGTCGACGAACCGAGCGGTTCGCTCGTCGACGCCGAGGACGACGACGCGAGCGCCGTCCCGCGACCGATCCCGCGAGCGGTACGCCGTCGCCCGACGGCCGGTCCGCGAGAGCCGGGTCTCGATCGCCGGCCCGAACAGGCTCCCGACGGCCACGCCGACGGTCGTCGGCCCGAGCACCACGAGCGAGACGGCGAACAGGCGCGCCGTCGCGGTCGTCGGGTGGATGTCGCCGTAGCCGACCGTGCTCGCGGTGACGAGCGTGAAGTAGACCGCGTCGGCGACGGTGTGGAGCTCGTCGAACTGCGCGCGCAGCGTGTACGCGCCGGCGGTGCCGTAACAGCAGACGCCGACGATAGCCACGAGCGCACCGAGCTGGGTCGGTCCGAGCGCGCTCGATCGCGTGAACCGGTCGCTGGTGAGTACGAGGACGGCGAGTCCGCCGAGCGAGAGCACGACCAGCGGGATCGAGGCGAGCCGAAACTGAACGACGCCGTGGACGGCCGCGAGGCACACGAGCGCCGCCGCGGCGACGGACGCGATCCGGTAGCCGCGGCGCATCCCCCAGGCGGCGACGAGCAAGGCGAAGCCGACGACGGTGCCGCTGAACTCGGCCGCGGCCTGAACGTCGCCGAGCGCTCCGGCCGCTTCGGAGACGGGATCGGTGAGGATGGCGACGACGCCGGTAGCGATCGAGACGAGGGCAACGACGACGACGAGTCGAACGGCGACGCGACCGCCGGGGCGGTAACTGCGGAGACGCGCGAGCATGAGCGTGGTACGACGGCGGCGGAGGTGAACGTACCGCGGAGCGATCGGACGGGGTGGCCGAATCGACGACGCTCGCAGACTACTGTCTCTCGACCAGGAGGGTGTTCAGCGCGTCCGGAACGACCAACACGTCGCTGCCGGGATCGACGGCGTCGGCGACGTCGTCCGCAGCGCCCAGCAGACACTCCTCGACGAGCGCCGGGACCTCGCTGTTGGTCACGACGAGCTCGTGGTCCCGGAGAACGCGGGCGACGACGAACGCCCGCTGGGCGCCGGGCTCGTACCCCGTTCGTAGCTCGTCGTACAGCGATTCGGGATCGTCGGCGTCCCGAAGCCGTCGATAGAACCGTCGCTCGCCGGTTCCCTTGCCCGCACCCTCTGGCAGGGCCGCGGGGACGACGAGTCGACCCCCCTCACGCAGCGGGTTCCGATCGCCGAGCGCCACGTAGGTCGCCCCGCGGGTCGCCTGATAGAGGTTCGCGTCCTTCGGCGCGCCGACGCCGCAGACGACGGCATCGTACTCGCGGGCGACTGGGACTGAGAGTGCGTCTCGGGCCACCGCCGCGAGCTCGCGGACGACTCGCCGTCCCTCGCCGGCCCGTACCCCGAGGACGCCCGCCGGACCGTGGGTCAGGTTGAGCGAGAAATCGATCCCGACGCGCTCGCCCGCCGCGTCGATCGCCTCCCTGAAGGGGTTGCCGGCGACGCGTCCGAGACGGACGTCCTCGCGGGCGAGCAGCGCCGGGCCGTGCGTGTACCGGATCAGCGACTCGCTTCCCGCGCCGATGGCGACAGTCTTCGCGCCGCCGCTGAACCCGGCGTACTGGTGGGGTTCGACGACGCCCGTCGAGAGGACCGTATCGGCCTCGGCAACCGGGACGCCGATCTCGACCGGGACGCCGTCGCTCGCGGGTCCGTCGGGTCGGTCCGGATCGGCTCCCGTCGCCCCGATCGTTCCGACCTCGACGACCGACGCCGGATCGTGGTTCACCGCCAGGTCGGCGTGGCGACCGAGCATCGTCTCGAGCTCCGCGTCGGTCATCGGTCGGTGGAGGCCGAGGCCGACGACGACCGTGATCCGCTCGCGCGCGACGTCGAGGCGCTCGAGCCGTGCGAGCAGCACGTCGAGCAACACGTCGTCGGGTACCGTCCGCGTGAGATCCGTCACAACGATCGCCACGTCGTCGTTGGGCTCGACACGGTCGGCCAGCGGCGGCCCGAGCGGGTCCTCGAGCGCCCGTTCTGCGGCCGCGCGGACGTCGACGGGCTCGCCGCCTGACGGCTCGGCGATCGTCACGTCACACCCGGGGAGTCGCAGCTCGATCGTCCCGGATCCCAGTGGAACGTTCACGTGTGACAGTCGGTTCGGCAGCTGGCGTGAAAAACGGTCGTGGTGTCGTCAGTCGCTGTCGGCTCGCAGCTACTCCGCTTTCTCCTCTCGGGCGTCCTCGATGAACAGACGCACACCCATTATGGGGATAAACAGGAAGAACGCCATGAAGACTGTTCCAGCCAGGACCGAAACCGCAAAGTCAAACGCCAGCGACGGCGGCAGCGTCCAGGCTGCGAGCAGGAATCCGCCGAGTACCGAGACCACGATGAGGACGACGATGTCGATAGCGTGAACCGGAACGTCCTGCGACATACCGGACCTTGCGATCGGCGATACATAACCCTACGCGATTCCGATCCCTTACCGCCGTCCGGGCTCGAGCGCGCCGAACCCGAGGCGCCCGACTGCGGCGGGTGCAAGGACGATCCCCGCAAGAAGTGCGGCGTAGAGCGGGACGAGCAGCGGTTCGACCGTCGAGACGACGGACTCGAGGGTCGTGATCGCGACCACGTAGCCGATGCCGACGACGACGAGGACGCCGTCCTCGAGCGCCGAGCGAGACGGCGGTAACCGGTCGAGTCGACGCGAGGCGAACAGACCGCCGATCGAGCTGCCGAGGCCGAGCAGCAGTTCGCTCGACGAACCGACGGCGAGCATCGCCAGAACGGAGAGGCCGAGCGCGATCGCGAACGCGCGCTGGGGCTCGCCGCGCGTCGCTCGGTTCATCGCGCCGAGGAAGACGAACCCGATGGCGACGCCGATGATCACGTCGCCGATGTAGTGGACGCCGAGGACGACCCTGGAGAGCGAGACCGTCAGGATCAGCGTGCCGGCTGCGGCGACGGCCCGGAAGTCGCGGGTGCGGTCGTACGCGGAGACGAGCCCGCCGTAGACGACGGTGGCGGCGAAGGCGTGGCCGCTCGGGAAGCCGTAAGTGTCCGACTCGAGCGGCTTGAGGAAGAGCTCCGCGGGCGGACGGGGCAGCCCGAGCACGGTCTTGATCGCGAGCAGCAGAGAGACGCCGGCGAGAGCGTACGCGATCACGAGGGCGGTTCGCCGCTGACTCGAGAGCCAAAACAGCGTCGCGAGCAGGAGCATGAGCGTGCTCTGTCCGCCGAGTTCGGTCACGGCGATCGCGATGTCGGTGTACGCCGTCGGAAACAGCTCGCGGATCGCGGCGCTTTCGTCCTCGAGTCGCATACACAGTGAGCGTCTCGAGCCTCGAACAGTAAGGATTCCGTTGGAACGGCGTCGCCAACGGCCGTCAGGTCTGTGCCCACTCGAGCATCCGTCCGTACACCGGATCGGACGACAGCGCCCTCGAGTCGCCGACGAGCACCAGGGCTCGCTTCGGCCGAGTGAGCGCGACGTTGATCCGGCGGTAGTCCTCGAAGATCGGCCCCTCGAGGCTCCCCGTCGCGGTAAAGGAGACGATGATGAGCTCCTTGCTCGAGCCCTGGAAGCGGTCGACGGTGTCGACGGCGACGTCCGCGGGGACGTGACTCGAGATCGTCGACACCTGGGCCCGGAAGGGGGCGATAACCCCGATGTCGGCCCGGTCGAGGCCGGCGTCCTCGTAGGCCTCGATCAGCTCGGCGACGCGGGCCGCCTCCGCCTCGTCGGTGTACTGGGAGCTCTCGCCCTCGACGTCGACGAACGCGACGGGATCGCGCAGGGTCGCGGGGAGGGCGTCCCTGGAGACGCCCTCGAGGTCGTCTACGGTACGTCCGGCGACCTCGGGCTCGGCGGGGCGCAGTTGCCCGTCGTAGAACTCCCGCGAGGCGAACGCCTGGATGCGCTGGTTCATCCGGTACTGGCGGTCGAGCATCACGCCCGCGTCGGGGTGACAGTCGACGAGCCGTTCGAACAGCGACTCGGTGAGGTCGGCTGCTCGCGGCTCGTCGCTTCCCGTCCCACCCTCCGCCTGGACGACGGGCGGGAGCTGCTCGTGATCGCCCACGAGGACGAACCGGTCGGCGAGGTTCGTCGCCGCGAACGTGCCCGGCTCCGTCAGTTGGGCGGCCTCGTCGACCAGGGCGGCGTCGAACGACTGCTCTTTCATGATCCGCGAGCCACAGGTCGCGGTCGTCGCGGCGACGACCTGGGCGTCCTCGAGTTCGGCCAGTCGCGTCTCGGGGTCGCCGGCCCGCTCGAGGCGGTACGGCTGCATGTCCTCGCGGACGCCGCTTTCCGATCCCACGCGGACGATCCGGTCGTCCGCACCCGCGCTGTCGAGCTGCTCGAGGACGGCCTCGAGGACGTTGTCGACCGCCCGGTTGGTAAACGCCGACAGCAGGACCCGCTCGCCCCGGTCGACCATCGCGCGGACGGCGCGGGCGATCGTGTAGGTCTTTCCGGTGCCGGGCGGGCCGTGGATCAGCGCGCAGTCGCGCGCGCCCACGGCCATCTCGACGGCGTCGTTCTGCGCGTCGTTGTTATCGATGAACGTCTCGTCGATCGTTTCGAACTCGGGGTTCGCCCGGTCGAACAGCACGTCCTTGCGCCGTTCGTCGCCCTTCAACAGCAGATCGTGCAACGCGACGAGCAGTCGGTCGGTCGTCAGCTCGGAGGGGTAGACGTCCAGCCGACTGACCGCGACGGGCTCGTCGGCGGTGAGGACGACTTCGTCCTCGTCCAGTCGCTCGATCCGCGCCAGCTCCGACTGGCCCCGAACCGGATGGCCGTCGCTCGCGAGGACGAGATCTCCCTCCCGGAGCTTGGAGGTCGCGCCACCCGTTCGACGGGCGCGAAGCTCCCAGCGACCCGCCTCGAGCTCGCGTTTCTCGACGAACTCGAGGTCGATCAGCGCGCGGTCGTCGTCGGCCCGCTCCCGGGCGTCTTGCTCCCAGAGCTTGGCGTACTCGCGGTGGACCGCCCGGCGCTCGGCCTCGATGGCCCGTGAGAACCGCTCGAAGTACTCCCGCTCCTCGGCGGGCAGGGGCTGGCCGATCTGGCCCGCCTTCGACTCCTGGTCGAGTCGCCCCGAGACAACCATGCAGGTGTCCTGCTCGAAGCAGTACTCGCACTTGGCGTTGCCCTCGTACCCCGTCGGCACGTCGCCCGCGACCTCGGCCGCGGCGATCTCGTTGCGCAGCCGCACAACGTACTTCAACAGCCCGTTACCCATCGAAAACTCCTTGGCGGGGGTGAGGTCGCCGGTCTCCTCGTTGCGATCCAGCGCCGAGTTCTTGGTGTACAGCAGCGTACCGGTGTCGACGTCCCCGCCGTGTTCCTCGAGCAACAGGGCGTAGCAGGCGGCCTGGACCTTGTCCTTGAAGCGCGGTTCTTTCTTCAGGTTCTTCCCCGTCTTGAGCTCGACGGGCGCGCCCCGACGGATCGCGTCGGCCCGCCCGCGGATCCCGAACGTCTCGCTGATCAGCAGCTGTTCGGAGCGCCAGGAGTCTTCCTCCGTGAGACGACCCTGTTCGAGCCACCCCTCGATCGCCTGCGCGTTCTCACGGACGTCCTCGGCGACCGACTCCGGATCCTCACCGAGCAAGCCGAGCTGGAGTCCTCGCTCCTCGACCCGGGCGTCGATCGCGTCCTCGAGGTCCCGGCCCCGGAGGAGATCGCCGAACACCTCGTGGACCAGGGTCCCTTTCACGACGGGGTAGTTCAGCGGCACCCCCGAGAGCTTGTTCAGGTAGTACAGCCGCGGACACTCCGTCCAATTCCGGATCGACGTCACGTCGACGAGGAAGCTCGGCTCGACGACGACGTAGGAGTCGCCCGTCGTCTTGAACCCCGTCTCCGCCCCATAGTCGTCGATTTCCGCGTCGGTAACGAGCAGTTCCATCCCCGGCTCGAGCAGCTCGGCCGACTCGGTCCACTTGTTCCACAGCGTCACCGTCGTCGGCTCGTAGTCGTCGCTCGGGCGGTCGGCGGCGTCGTCCTCAGTTCGCACCAGCGGCACCTCGGCGAGCTCGCTCTCGCCGTGGCTGGTCGACACCGAGCGCACCTCGACCTCGTCGGCGACCGTTCCGCGTACGTCCACGCCTATGGTCAGGACCGAGGCGTCAAAAACGGTATCGGTCACGGTTGCGGACGCAATCACCGTCGCCATCCCGGACGTAACGCCGTATTACCCCCGGTCTTCCCCGTTCGCTCACTGTAACGGTCGCGGCCCTTTTGGAACCTCGAGGCGAACCCATGAGCACCATGAGTAACTCCAACAGTGACGACCCCGAGGACCGAACCCCAACCGAGGTCGAGTCGGGCACCGGCGCCGGCGACCGCGACGACCGCGGCCGGGACCCCCGGGACGAGTCCACCCAGATCTCCAACGAGGAGCGACGGCGCCACACGCCCTTTATCAGCGCGATCGTCGCCGCGCTCGGCGCCTGGGTCGCGCTCTCGGTCCTGCTGTACGACTTCGCCGCGGCCGAACTGTGGAACAACGTCCTCGTCGGCGCGGTCGTCTTCGTCGCGGGAACCTACAACTACTACCGGCTCGCCAACGACGTTCCCCTTTCGATCGGCGTTGGCTCCTTGGTCGCGATCCTTGGGATCTGGTTGATCGTCGCACCGGCGCTACTCGGGATGACGAACGGGTTCTGGAGCACACTGGCTTCGGGCCTGCTTATCGCGGGGTTGGCCGGCTACAACGCCTACGAAGCCCGAGAGGCGCGGTCGATCATGACCGAACCCGACGCCGAGACACCGTAGCGGTCCAACTCGTGTCGGTCTGACCGAGCGCGCAGCTGTCACGACGCCTACCACCAGGGGAACAGCGTCCGACGGATCCGACGAAGCAGCGACGACCCCTCGTGGCGGACCTCGAGGACGGCCCCGTCCGCGTCGAAGACGACCTCGTCGGCGGGCAGCTGCTCCCCGTCGGGGAGGGTGATCCGACGGTCGGCTTCCGGAACCGTGCCGCCGCTGCTGGCGCCGAACAGAGTTCCCGAGCGAAGGGAGGGTTCGGGAACGGGCTCGTCGTACTCGATGACATACACCGTCGTCCCGTCCTCGGTGGTTCGTTCCCAGTCGACGATCTCTCGAGTCGGTCCCGTCCCGATCATTCGGCTCGGTGGTCCCGTCGCTCACGAGGAATAACTATCGGTCGGCGAGGACGTCGTTCAGCGCTCGAGGTCGGCCTCGAGCCGGCGACGACGGTACTGCGCCGCGTGGTGGCCAGTGGCCACGGCGGCGAACGCGATCATGACGAGTGCGAAGGCGAGGGTCACGATCGGTGAGAGACCGTTGACGTAGCCGTTTACCAGCTGGCCGACCGCCAGCGCGATCGGGCCGACCGCGAGCAGCGTACTCCGGACGGGTTCGGTTCGAAACAGGTCGTGAAACGACGGGCGTCGAGGTGTGGCCATCTGAACTCGGCGGTTGCGTGTGCTGTCGGGAGCGCGATCGTATTCCTTTCGGTTCCGCGCCGAAGTCGGGGCAACCGATACGTTCATTCTGTCCCCGCGACAAGCGTGCAGTATGCGGATTCGTGAGTGGCAGGACGTGCTCGAGGACGTCACCGAGCGCAGCGTCGACCCCGAGGACTGGCGGGCGGTCGCCGGCGACCGGGCCGGCGGCGTCGGCGAGGACATGTACCTCGCGCATCCCCGGGCGGGAGTGTTCTTCCTCAAGACGTACGCGAAAAACCCCTTCGAGGTGCGGGGCGTCGGGACGAAAGTGGCCCGCAGCCTCGACGACGAGATCGGTGCCTTTCTCCCCGAACGCGACTCGGGCGGGCGCTTCGCGGTCCAGTCCCCGCCGGAGGACGAGGACCACGTCGAAACGGTCTCGAAGCGACTGGAGACCGTCCTCGAGACCCACTCCGACGCGCCGACCCGGCCCCAGGACCTGTTCGACGACGTTATGGAGGCGATCGAGAGCCCCGCCTTCGGGCCGATGGAGTACGACCAGTACGACCGTCCCGACGAGCTCGAGGACCTCGCAGACCGGTTCGAGGAGGCCGACGAGCTGTTGAACGCCGAACTCGACGATCTCATCGAGACCGACGCGGTCGATCGCGGTTTTATGTGAGGAGCCGTGCTCGACGGCGACGCCTGCGACTGCGTCCGGTGAGCCTTTGGCGACTGACGCCGACAGCGTACGGTATGAGCGACAAAGCCGCGGCCGTCGTCCGCGAGTACTACGAGGCGCTCCGGCGGGGCAAGCCCCTGCCGCCGTACTTTCTCGAGAGCGCCTCGACGACGAAGTTCGGAATCAGCGAGGCGGCCTTCGGCTACGAGGCCGTCGCCGACGCTCTCGAGAGCCAGACCGAGACGACGACCGACTGGTCCGTCGAGAGCCATCGGCTCTCGATCGCCGAGGACGGGGCGTACGCCACGTTCGCCGACGAGGTAACGATGGCCTGGACCGACACGGAAGCCGGGGCGGATCGTCGGTTCGACACGCGCTGGAGCGGGACACTGGTTCGTCCCGAGGCCGTCGAGTCGGGATCGAAAACGGGCGATACGAGCGACGACGCTCCCGCGTGGCTGTTCCGGACGATGCACGTCAGCACGGCCGACGAAATATGAGCCGGGGCCGGGGCCCCGACCGACGCTCGCCGAAGACGAGCGTCCTGACGGCTCCCTCGACCCGCCTCGGGATCGCGTTCGTCCTGCTGGTCGCGGTCTCCTGCGGGCTGATCGCGCTCCAGGGGGGCGCCGCGCTACCGCAGATCGGGCTGGCGATGGGCGTCGGGCTGGTGGCGGGAGGCGGGCTGCTCTGGTATCTCCACTGGATCCTGGAGTAGCGTCCCCGAAACTGAACGGCGAGGTCGAAAACTGTCGGTTGCGAGCGGCCTCAGCGCTCCATTCGTCGGATCCACAGCCCCGGCGAGTCGAGTTCGTCGTGGGTCGGGAGGTTCTCGGGACGCTCCCAGACCAGGGCAGCGGTCTCGACGTCTCGCACCGCGACGACGTGCTCGAAGAAGTTCTTCCCGCGCTCGTACTGGCGTTCCTTGAGGCCGAGCCCGAGCAGCTGCCGGAACAGCTTCTGGAGCGGTCCCCGACCCTGCCGACGGGCGTCGAGCTTGCGCCGGAGGTCCTCGTACTCGCCGTCGAAGGCGTGGTCCATCAACAGCTCGGCGTACCCCTCGACGACAGTCATCGCCGCGTCGAGGTCCTTGAACGCCGCCTTGTTGAACGAACCCGTCGAGAGGTCGGCGACCCCATCTCGCATCCGCTCCTCGAGGTGGTCCGAGAGCCACGGCGCCGCGCCGAACTCGGCGGCGTGAGTCACCTCGTGGAACGCGATCCAGCGGCGGAACCGGTCGACGTCGACCTCGAGCGTGTCGGCAGCCTTGTGGATGTTGGGTCGGACGAAGTAGAGCGCGTGGTCCTCGTCAGGAGTGTCCGCGAGCAAAAGCGGATCGTACTGCCCCAGCACGTTCCGTCCCAGAAACGCCAACAGCACGGTCATCGTCCCCGTGTTGATCGTGCGCGCGACGCCGGGGAAGGTCCCGGTGGGGGTTTCGAGGGCACCCATGACCCGCTGGAACGTCTCGACGTTGGCGTCGATCCAGTGGTGGCGGTTCTGGATCTCGACCGTGTCGGGAACGTCGAACTCGGCACCGGAAACCGACCGCACCGCGGCGCGGGCCTCGCGCACGTCGCGGGCGTAGGCCTCGCGCTCGCCGGGCTCGAGGTCGAGCGAGCCGGGGTCGGTCGCCGCCTTCGCCCCCTCGGCGGCCGACTGCCAGTCGATCACGCTGTCGCCGGAGGCACCGGCGACCGCGCGGGCACTACGATAAAGGTTCACGCCCAAATCTACGGGCAGCGAACGCAAAAGGGTTCGGCTCGCGTTAGTTGACAACGACGTCGGGCTGTTCGTCCTCGGGGAACTCCGCGTCGTCCTCGTCGTCGCCGGCGTACTTCCTGGCCGCGACGCCAAGCGCGACGAGGACGGCCAGCGCGAGCAGTGCGCCGATCGCACCGCCTTTCCCGCCGGAGTCCTCGGCGTCCTCGAGGTCCTCGTCGGCGAGTTCCTCCTCGAGATCCTCGTCGCCGTACTTCTCCCCGAAGGGCAACGCGTCGTCGATCGCTCGCGGCCCGAACTGGTGGTCGCCCTGGAGATTGAGCTCGATGAGGGTAAACTTCTTCTCTCCCATATCCTGGAGTCGACGAGCGATCACTTAGCCGTTTGGCTTGGAGGGTGGCAGGGAGACCCACGAGCGGGCGGCTACGGGCGTCGCGACCGGTACGATTAAGTGTCCATCACTGGCGGTGTCTTGTATGAGTGGACGACCGCTTGACGTCCTCGAGGCGTCGCTCGGCGAACGCGTCACCGTGCGGCTCAAGAGCGGCGACGAGTACGTCGGCGACCTCACCGGCTACGATCAGCACATGAACCTGGTGCTCGAAGACGTCTCGAGAGCCGCCGACCGCGAGGTGGACGACGAGGACCCGGTCGAAGACACAACGATTATACGCGGCGATAACGTCGTTTCGATCACTCCATGACTGGCGCAGGAACCCCGAGCCAAGGAAAGAAGAACAAGACGACCCACACGAAGTGTCGTCGCTGCGGAGAGAAGTCCTACCACACGAAAAAGAAGGTCTGCTCGTCGTGCGGCTTCGGCAAGTCCGCCAAGCGCCGCGACTACGAGTGGCAGTCCAAGACCGGCGACAACTAAGTTCTCTCTGCGCTGACGCTTTTCGCGTTCTCGCTCGTAGCGACGCGGCTATCCGTTGGGCACCGTGACGGTTCGCGGTGACGACACGCGAGGACGAAGGCGAGCCCCGACGCTCGAGGCACGCGATTCGACGCCGATCGAGAGACCAGACTACAGCCGATCGGTGTTGACGTCGATCCCCGGCGGGGTGACGACCAGAAAGCCGCGGAAGTGAATGAGGTTGCCGCCCGACTCCTTGACGTCGCGAGCGAAGCCGGAGGCCAGCTCGTTGACCTCGCCCTCGACACAGAGGACGAGGACGTTCCCCGTCGAAACCGCCTCGAGCCAGTCGTCGGCGGGCGTCGTCCCGTCGAGGACGCCGAGGACGATTTCGCCGTCGAGCTCGAACTCCTCGTCGATATGTTCCTCGACGGTTCGCAGGTCGAGATCGAAATCGCTCATACGGTACGCCTCGAAGCGCGCCGAGAAAAACGTTCGCTTCACAGCTCTCGGTCCGCTGTCGATTGGTTCCGCCCACGATCCGTCGGCGGCAACGCAGTACCGCGTTGGACTCAGTCCCGGGGAAACTCCTTCTTGAACCCGCGGAACTCGGTGCGGTGGGCCTCTTCGTCGGCGAGGATCGTCACCGCGACGTCCTCGGTGATCGGATCGTTCGCGTCCTCGGCGGCCTCGAGCAGCGACCGGTACGTCTCCAGGGCGTCCTCCTCGGCCTCGAGGACGCCGTCGATCACCGACTCGACGTCGGTGGTGTCCTCGGGGGGCTGCAGACTCGACTGGCCGGCCTCGAACGCCTCCGAGCCGGGCGGGGACCGATCGAGCTGCTTGAGTCGATTGCCAAGCAGCCGCGCGTGCTCGAGCTCCTCGTCGACGTCGGCTGCGAGGCTCGATTTGACCTCCTCGGCGTGGACCCCGTCGAGCACGATGGCGTTGGTCAGATAGTTCATCACTGTCTCGAGTTCGTCGATGTAGGCCTCCGTCAGGAGGTCCGTAACGTCGTCTTCGGACATCGCTGCGCCCCTACCACCACCTGGGGTTTAGTTCTCACACCCCGCGTTCGCGACACAGTGCGAACCGTCGCCGTCCGAATCCGCGCTCGCGGTACACTCTTGACGCCCGCACCCCAACCGACACCCATGCGCGAGCTCGACGAGACGGATCTGGAGATCCTCGAGCTGTTGGCGACCGACGCCCGGCGACCGTACAAGGAGATCGCCGACCGGGTCGATCTGACGCCGCCGGCGGTGTCCGATCGGATCTCCCGACTCGAGAGCCAGGGGATCATCCGGGAGTTCACGATCGACATCGACCGCGAGCGGCTCCACGGCGACGTCTCGATGCTCGTCGAGCTCGAGCCGGCTCCCGAGGCGGTCGCGGATGTCTACGCCGCTGCGGGCGAGCTCGAGGGCGTCGAACACGTTTTCGAGGGGGGCGACGGGCGCGTCCTCGTTCACGCTACGATCTCGGGAACCGACGTCCGCTCGTGGCTCGCCGACGAGATCGATCTCGGCTCGCTGTCGGGATACGACGTGACGCTGCTCAACCGGTCCGCGCGGGTCTCCGCGCTGGCGGCGACCGGGTTCGCCCACGAGTGTGTCGTTTGCGGGAAACAGGTTACGGGCGACGGCGTGACCGCGACGATCGACGGCGAGATCAAGACGTTCTGTTGTCCCTCCTGCGAGGAGCGGTACGTGAACCGGTACGAATCCCACCGGGACGCCCTCGAGTGAGTGCGGGCGGTTGCAAGACGTTGTACTCTGTGCGATCGAGTAGTAGCTTCGTTCCGGTATCGGATCGACTAACGTACGTTCCAGAAGGAGAATGGAAATTATTATTCGTTCGTCCATTATGGCACGTCACTGCCCGCCGTTACTGACCGACTGTCCACCATGGGGCGCGCGCCAGCGATCCAAGTTTAATTTCCGCCCAGTAGTCGTGAATTTTGTCGTCGAGTCGGGCGGACGACGGCGGAAGCTCGGGTCGGGAGCGGTATGATAATAGGATCTGTGTTCAGTAATAGGTCGTTGATGTCTTGCGGTTTTCGCCCGTGTCTCGAACGGCGGGACGACTGGCACGGTCTCCCGTCCCGCGGGCAGCGTCAGCTTTATATACGACGTCGATCCTCGGATTCAGATACAATGTCTTCACAAGGCAACCCGACCTCTGACACCAGTCAGGGGGGTCGAGTTCTTCCAGGGCACGTTAGATTCCACTGACGAAATCGAGTCAGCACGTGTCTTCGATACGACGCTGCGGGACGGCGAACAGTCGCCCGGCACGTCGTTTTCCTACGACGACAAACGCGAGATCGCCTCCGTCCTGGACGAGATGGGGACCCACGTCATCGAGGCCGGCTTCCCCGTCAACTCCGAGGCCGAGTTCGAGGCGGTCAGGGATATCGCGTCCTCGACGTCGACGACCACCTGCGGGTTGGCCCGCGTCGTCGACGACGACATCGAAGCCGCACTGGATTCCGGTGTCGAGATGGTGCATACGTTCGTCAGCACCAGCGACGTCCAGATCGAGGACTCGATGCACGCGACCCGGGAGGACGTAGTACAGCGCGCCGTCGAGTCGGTCGAACGGATCACGGAGGCGGGGGCGACCTGTATGTTCTCGCCGATGGACGCGACCCGAACGGACGAGGGGTTCCTGATCGACGTGATCGAGGCGGTCTCCGAGGCAGGGACCGACTGGATCAACATCCCGGACACCTGCGGCGTCGCCACGCCGAACCGGTTCCGGGCGATGATCGAGAAGGTCTGTGCACACACCGACGCACGGGTCGACGTCCACACTCACGACGACTTCGGGCTGGCGACCGCAAACGCCCTGTCGGGCATCGAGGCGGGCGCCGATCAGGCGCAGGTCTCGGTCAACTCGATCGGCGAGCGGGCCGGTAACGCCGCCTACGAGGAGTTCGTGATGGCCGTCGAGTCGGTCTACCAGTGTGATACGGGGATCGATACGACCCGCATCGTGGAGCTCTCGGAACTCGTCGAGGAGAAGAGTTCGATCGAGACGCCGGGGAACAAACCCGTCGTCGGCGACAACGCCTTCTCCCACGAGAGCGGGATCCACGCCGCGGGCGTCATCGAGAACTCCGACACCTTCGAACCCGGCGTGATGACCCCGGAGATGGTCGGCGCGACGCGCCGACTGGTCATGGGGAAACACACCGGGACTCACTCGGTCCGCGAACGCTTGGAGGAGCGCGGGTACGAGCCCACCGACGACGAGGTGCGAACGGTTACCCGCCGCGTCAAGGACTACGGCGCGGAGAAACGTCGTATCACGGTCGATGACCTGGAGCGGTTCGCCGAGGAGGCCGGCGTCGAGCGCCGGCGAGAGGAGGTGCAGATCTGAGGGATGACACCCTCGTTTGCTACTGGCCGGGAGCCCCGGCTATCGCGATGGTGTTCCCGCCAGCGTTGCCCGGGACGAAACTATTATGATAGTCCCCGACCCTACGAGTGGAGTGATGACGGATCGCGCTCGCAGATCGGTTCGCACCCGCGACGCCGACAGCGACGCGCTCGCTCGCATTCGTATTGTAGGGGCCCACTAGCCCCTCACCAACTCCTTCCTCGATCCCGGCCCGTATCCGTCGCACCGACCGCCGAGCGACCCGCAATCCACCAGATGACATCAGCCAACAGCACGTATCGCCCGAATCCGGCAGGAGGATATCGATGAGCGAACGCGCACCACCGGTTACCGCAACCGAGGAACAGCACGACGACCAAGAGACACCACGGGACGAGCCACCGGAGTCGACCGGGACCGTGGACGCCGACGCCGAGTCGGCGACAGGCGCCGAACCGACCCCGGTCACGACGGGTGCCGAGTCGGTCGTCCGCGCGCTCGAGAACGCAGGAGTCGAACACGCGTTCGGCGTGCAGGGCGGCGCGATCATGCCCGTCTACGACGCGCTGTACGACTCCGAGATCCACCACGTGACGATGGCCCACGAGCAAGGGGCGTCCCACGCGGCCGACGCCTACGGCATCGTCTCCGGGGAGCCGGGGATCTGCCTGGCGACCTCGGGGCCGGGGGCGACGAACCTCGTCACCGGTCTGGCCGACGCCGACATGGACTCGGATCCCGTCGTCGCGCTGACCGGACAGGTGCCGACCGAGTTCGTCGGCAACGACGCCTTCCAGGAAACCGACACCACGGGCGTCACGATGCCGGTCACGAAGACCAACACCTTCTCGAGCGAGCCCGATCGCGTCGGCACCGACGTCAGCGAGGCGTTCGCGCTCGCCAGCGAGGGCCGTCCCGGGCCGACGCTGGTCGATCTGCCCAAAGACGTCACGAAAGCCGAGACCGACCGCGAACCCGACGAGCCGCAAACGCCCGACACCTACGAGGTCCAGCAGCGAGCGGATCCCGAGTTCGTCGACGCCGCAGCCGAACGCGTCGAAAACGCCAAGCGACCGATCATGCTACTCGGCGGCGGCGTCATCAAGGGCGAAGCTAGCGAGGTCTGTCGCGAGTTCGCGATCGAACACGAGATTCCGGTCGTCACGACGATGCCGGGCATCGGCGCGTTCCCCGAGGACCACGAGCTCTCGATGGAGATGGCCGGCATGCACGGCACCGGCTACGCCAACATGGCGATCACCCACTGCGATACGATGATCGCCGTCGGCACCCGGTTCGACGACCGGCTCACCGGCGGCATCGAGACGTTCGCGCCCGACGCGGAGATCATCCACGTCGACATCGATCCCGCCGAGATCAGCAAGAACATCCACGCGGACTACCCGCTGATCGGCGACGCCGGTACCGTCGTCGAACAGCTCGCCGAGGCCGTCGACGAGTCGCCACAGGCGACGAAGTGGCGTGCCCAGTGCCAGCAGTGGAAGTCCGACTACTCGATGGCCTACGAGGCCCCCGAGGACGAACCGATCAAACCGCAGTTCGTCGTCGAAGCCCTCGACGAGGCTACGAGCGACCGCGCGGTCGTCACCACCGGCGTCGGCCAACACCAGATGTGGGCCTGCCAGTACTGGACCTACACCGAGCCCCGAACCTGGGTCTCGAGTCACGGACTGGGTGCGATGGGGTACGGCCTGCCGGCGGCGATCGGCGCTCGCTTCGCGGCCGACGACGACCAGGAGGTCGTCTGTATCGACGGCGACGGCTCGTTCCTGATGACGCTGCAGGGCCTGTCGGTCGCCGTCCGCGAGAACCTGGATATCACGGTCGCCGTGCTCAACAACGAGTACATCGGGATGGTCCGGCAGTGGCAGGACGCCTTCTTCGACGGCCGTCATTCGGCGTCGGACTACGGCTGGATGCCCGAGTTCGACACGCTCGCCGAGGCCTTCGGCGCGTCCGGTTACCGGATCGACGACTACGACGAGGTCGCAGACACCATTGACGCCGCGCTGGCCTACGACGGTCCCTCCGTGATCGACGTCCACATCGATCCGCAGGCGAACGTCTATCCGATGGTGCCAAGCGGCGGCGACAACGGTCAGTTCGCGCTGGCGGAGGACCAACTATGACACGGGACCAGGGCCTCGACGGACCCGCTCCCGAGGAGCGCCCGACGCCTGCCGGCCGACGGACCAAGCAGGGGATCCGCATCGACCCCGAGGTCGAGGCGCGACGCGAGCCCCGACGGACCGTCATCTCGGCGCTGGTCGAACACGAGCCCGGCGTGCTGGCCGAAGTCTCGGGACTGTTCTCGAGACGGCAGTTCAACATCGAGAGCCTGACGGTGGGCCCGACGGACGAGGACGGCCGCGCGCGGATCACGCTGGTCGTCGAAGAGCCCGACCCGGGGATCGACCAGATCAAAAAGCAGCTGCGGAAGCTGCTGCCGGCGATCGCAGTTCGGGAGCTCGATCCCGACGCGATGCGTCGCGAGCTCGCCCTGGTGAAGGTCAACGCCGAGCGACCCGACCAGGTCGCGGCGGTCGCGGACATGTACGACGCCAAGACCGTCGACTCGAGCCCCGAGACGGCGACCTTCGAGATCACGGGCGCCCGCCAGAAGATCGAGGCCGCGATCGAGACGTTCTCCCAGTTCGGCATCCGCGAGATCGCCCGAACCGGGACGACCGCGCTTGCCCGTGGCACCGCCGACACCGCGGCACCGACGCCGCCAGAATCGTCCGCCGACAAGGCGAACCAGACCCAGCAGTACACCCACGCAGACGATGACTGAAGACGAATTCACCACCGAGATCTACTACGAATCGGACGCAGACCAATCGCAGCTCGAAGACGTAACCGTCGCCGTACTCGGCTACGGGAGCCAGGGCCACGCCCACGCGCTGAACCTCCACGACAGCGGCGTCGATGTGGTCGTCGGCCTCCGCGAGGACTCCTCGTCGCGCTCGGCCGTGGAAGCGGACGGACTCGAGGTCACGACGCCCGTCGAGGCGGCCTCGCAGGCTGATATTGTCTCGATGCTGGTCCCGGACACGGTCCAGCCCCACGTTTACGAACAGATCGAGGACGAGCTCGAGGCCGGCGACACGCTGCAGTTCGCCCACGGGTTCAACATCCACTACAACCAGATCCAGCCAGCCGAGGACGTCGACGTGACGATGATCGCGCCGAAGTCGCCGGGCCACCTCGTCCGCCGGAACTACGAGAACGGCGAGGGGACCCCCGGGCTGCTGGCGGTCTACCAGGACGCGACCGGTGACGCGAAGGAGCGCGCACTCGCGTACTCGAAGGCGATCGGCTGCGCCCGCGCGGGCGTCGTCGAGACGACGTTCCGCGAGGAGACCGAGACCGACCTCTTCGGCGAGCAGGCCGTCCTCTGTGGCGGCATCGCCGAGCTGATCAAGGTCGGCTACGAGACGCTGGTCGACGCGGGCTACAGCCCGGAGATGGCCTACTTCGAGTGTCTCAACGAGATGAAGCTCATCGTCGACCTGATGTACGAGGACGGGCTCGGCGCGATGTGGGATTCGGTCTCCGACACCGCCGAGTACGGCGGGCTCACCCGCGGCGAGCGAGTTATCGACGACCAGGTCCGCCAGAACATGGAGGAAGTCCTCGAGGAGGTCCAGAACGGCGAGTTCGCGACCGAGTGGGTTGCCGAGAACCAGGCCAACCGACCCGTCTACACCCAGCTCAACCAGGCCGAGAAGGACCACGAGATCGAGGAGGTCGGCGAGCGCCTCCGCGCGCTGTTTGCCTGGCAGGAAGAACAGGAAGCGGAAACCGAGGACGAGCGAGAGAAACTGCAAGCAGATTAGAATGAAACGAACGAACGACACCGAAGCGGACGACGACTCGATGCGCGCGGTCAGCCACACCAACCCCTACACCGGCGAGACGGTCGGCCGGCTGTTCAGCCGCGGCCCAACGGTCGTGGCCGACGGCGGCCGGCGGAACGGCACCGACGAGAACCCCGCCGCGACGGATCCGTCGGACGACGACACGATGAAGCAAGTCGATCACACGCCGCCGGAGGGCGCCGACGACGCGAACGACGTCTTCGAACGTGGCAACGAACACGGCCGCGATTCGGGAGCAACGGACGTATGAGCGAGGGAACGCTGTACGACAAGGTCTGGGACCGCCACAAGGTGACGACGCTGCCGACCGGACAGGACCAGCTGTTCGTCGGTCTCCACCTGATCCACGAGGTCACAAGTCCGCAGGCTTTCGGGATGCTCCGCGAGCGGGATCTGGAGGTCGCCTACCCCGAGCTAACCCACGCGACGGTCGATCACATCATCCCGACGGCGGATCAGTCCCGTCCCTATGACGAGGACGCCGCCGAGGAGATGATGAGCGAGCTCGAGGAGAACGTCCGCGAGGCGGGCATCGAGTTCTCGGACCCCAACAGCGGGGACCAGGGGATCGTCCACGTCGTCGGCCCGGAGCAGGGGCTGACCCAGCCCGGGAAGACGATCGTCTGTGGCGACTCCCACACCTCGACTCACGGCGCCTTCGGCGCGCTCGCCTTCGGCATCGGCACCAGCCAGATTCGGGACGTCCTCGCGACGGGCACCCTGGCCTTCGAGAAGCAGAAGGTGCGAAAGATCGAAGTCGAGGGTGAACTCGGCGACGGCGTCGAGGCGAAGGACGTCATCCTCGAGATCATCCGCCGACTGGGTACCGAGGGCGGCGTCGGCTACGTCTACGAGTACGCCGGCTCCGCGATCGAGGAGCTGGGGATGGAGGGTCGGATGTCGATCTGTAACATGTCGATCGAGGGCGGCGCCCGTGCGGGCTATGTCAACCCCGACGAGACCACCTACGAGTGGCTCGAGGGGACCGACTACTTCCAGGAGAATCCCGAGCGCTTCGAGGAGCTCAAACCGTACTGGGAGTCGATCAGCAGCGACGAGGACGCCGAGTACGACGACGTCGTCCACATCGACGCCGACGAGCTCGAGCCGGTCGTCACCTGGGGGACGACCCCGGGCCAGGGGATCGGTATCACCGATTCGATTCCCGAGCCCGAGGCGCTGCCCGCGGACAAGCAAGACACCGCGCGACGCGCCCAGGAACACATGCGCGTCGAGCCCGGCGAGACGATGGAGGGGTACGACATCGACGTCGCCTTCCTTGGCTCGTGTACCAACGCCCGTCTGCCCGACCTGCGTCGCGCGGCCCGCATTGTCGAAGGTCGTGACGTTCACCCCCACGTCCGCGCGCTCGTCGTTCCCGGCAGCCAGCGCGTCCAGGAGGCCGCCGAGGAGGAAGGGCTCAAAGACGTCTTCGAGGAGGCCGGCTTCGAGTGGCGCAACGCCGGCTGCTCGATGTGTCTGGGCATGAACGAGGACCAGCTCGAGGGCGACGAGGCCTGCGCCTCGTCCTCGAACCGGAACTTCGTCGGTCGCCAGGGGTCGAAGGACGGTCGGACCGTCCTGATGAACCCGCGGATGGTCGCCGCGGCGGCGATCACGGGCGAAGTGACCGACGTTCGTGAGCTGCCGGAAGCGGAGGTGACCGCACGATGAGCCGCGAGGACGAGCGAAGCGAGTCCTCGGAACGAGCGAGTAGCGCGGAGCAACGCTCCGCGGACCATTCGAGCGGGCAAAGCCCGCAAGAAGACGGGCGAACGCCCGCGAGCACCGCCGAGGATCGGGAGATCCGAACCGACGGCGGCGACGACGTAGAGATCCCCGAGGTCAACCACGTGTCGGGCTCCGGACTTCCGATCCGGGGTAACGACATCGACACCGACCAGATCATCCCCGCGCGATTTATGAAGGTCGTCACCTTCGACGGGCTGGGCGAGTTCGCCTTCTTCGACCAGCGGTTCGACGAGGACGACGACCAGAAGGACCACCCGTTCAACGAGGAGCGGTTCCAGGATTCGTCGGTGATGGTGGTCAACTCGAACTTCGGCTGTGGCTCCTCGCGCGAGCACGCCCCGCAGGCGCTGATGCGCTGGGGGATCGACGCGATCATCGGCGAGAGCTTCGCCGAAATCTTCGCGGGCAACTGCCTCGCGCTCGGCATTCCGACCGTCACGGCCGATGGCGAGACGATCGAGGCGCTCCAGGACTGGGTCGACGAGAACCCCGACGGCGACGTCGAGATCGACGTCGCGGCCGAAACGGTCACCTACGGGGAGGAGACGATCGACGTCACCGTCGACGACGCCCAGCGCAAGGCCTTAGTCGAGGGCGTCTGGGACACGACGGCGCTGATGAAGTCGAACGCTGGCGCGGTTCGGGACACCGCCCGCGAGCTGCCGTACGTCGAATCCGAAGCGATCCCCGAAGCGGAGTAGCCGCTCCCTTTTCGAGCGAACCACCCGGTTCGTTCCCGCCGCGAGTACCGATAGCTTCCGCCACCCCATATCTTTCGTCCGATCATATTTAGTATATTGAACGTATATGGTGCAGTAATGTTCCGGGGTCCGGTAGCCGACCGTCTCGCGGGCCGCGTCGGAGCTGCGGCGCTCGCGGTCGTGCTGGTCCTCGGGCTGTTCTCGGGCGTCGCGGTCGGCGCGCCCGGTGTCACCGCCGAGACAGGTCTCGAGGACGCCGAAACGGCGGCTGCGCCGATCGACCCCGCGCTCGAGGACGCTGACGGGGAGGTCTCCGTCCTCGTCCATCTCGACTCGCCGGCCGTCGACGCTGGCGAGGACCTCACGGCCCGGAAGGCCGCTGCCGAGGCGAGCCACGAGCGGTTCGCCCGATCGCTCGGCGACGGCAACGCCGTCACCGTCGAGCGGGAGTTCTGGCTCACGGCCGCCGTCCTCGTGACGGTCGATACGGACCGAATCGATCTCGAGACGATCGCCCGCACTGACGGGGTAACCGCGATCGACGCCGATCGGCCGGTCTCGGGAGCGAGCGATCGGGTCGTCGACGACGCCGACGCGGACGTCGACGGACAGGCCGACGAATCCGACGGTCCCGCGACCGGGCTCGAGCAGATGAACGCCCCCGACGCCTGGGAGACCTACGGGACGAGAGGCGAGGGGACGTCCGTCGCCGTTCTCGATTCGGGCGTCGACGGCGACCACCCGGATCTCGAGGTCGACGAGTGGAACGACTTCGGCGACGCCCCTTCGCCCGAACCGATCGCGTACGACGATCACGGCACGCACGTCTCCGGGCTCGTCGCCGGAGGCAACGAGAGCGGTACCCGGATCGGCGTCGCGCCCGACGTCGACCTCTACCACGGCGCCGTCATGACCGACTGCAACAGCGGCGAGAACTGCGTCGGCTACGAGCGCGACATCATCGCGGGACTCGAGTGGGCCGTCGAGAGCGGCGCCGACGTCGTCGTGTTGAGCCTTGGCGTCGACGGCTACGACACCGGGCTGCTCGACGCGATCGAGAACGCCAACGACGCCGGAACCCCCGTCGTCAGCTCGATCGGCAACCAGGGCGCGGAAACGTCGACCTCGCCGGGGAACCTCCCCGAGACGACCAGCGTCGGTGCGGTCGATCGATCGAATACCGTCCCCGAGTTCTCGAGCAGCGAGACGATCGACACGAGCGAAACCTGGGGGGAAGCGGCGCCCGAGCGCTGGCCCGGATCGTACACAGTTCCGACCCTCGCCGCGCCCGGCGTCGACGTCACGAGCACGGCCCCCGGTGGCGGTTACGAGGTCAAGAGTGGCACCAGCATGGCCGCCCCCGCCGCAGCCGGCGCAGCCGCGCTCGTCCAGTCGGCGACCGACCGGACCCTCGATGCCGCGGAGCTCGAGGACGTACTGGTCGAGACCGCGGTCGACGCCGACGGCGACCGCGGCGGACACGGGGTCGTCGACGTCGCGGCGGCGATCGAACGGGCCGGGGAGTACGCGACGGTCGAGGGAACCGCCGTCGACGAGGTCACTGGCGAACCGATCGCGGACGCGACCGTCACCGCTACCGCCGACGGCGACAGCCGCGAGACGACGACCGACGCCGACGGCGAGTTCGAACTCGGGGGGCTCGAAGCCGACCGGGAGTACGAGCTCGTCGCCGAGCGCGCCGGCTACGAGCGGACGTCCGCGACGGCGTCGGTACGCGCGGACGATTCGGTTACGGCCGATCTCTCGCTCGCCGGCAGCGGAACCATCGACGTCACACTCACGAACGAGCGGTTCGACACGGCGATCGAGGACGGGACGGTGGCTGTGACGGGAGCGACCGGGACGTACCCGGCCGAGCGAACCGACGACGGCGACTACCGGATCGACGGCGTTCCCGTGGACGAGGAGTACGTCCTCGAGGCGAACGCGCCCGGGTACGACGACCGCGAGCGGACGATCGACGTCTCGGACTCGACGATCGCCGAACCGATCGCGCTGGAGGGCGACGCGACCCTCGAGATCGCCGTCGAGAACGCGGACGGGACGCCCGTCGAGGACGCCACCGTCGAGATCGAGCGGGCCGGCGCGACGTTCGAACCGTCAGAGCGAACGGCCGCGGACGGCACACTTGCGGTCACAGTTCCAGGCGCAGGCGAGTCGTACGCGGTCGCGGCCTCGGGGGCGGGGCTCGAGCGAACGACTGCCGAGACGGGCTCGATCGGGGATGGAGCCACCGCGTCCGTGACCGTCGCGCCCGCCGAGCGCGGTCCGGGGGCACCGAACCCCCTCGTTCTCGCCGCGATCGGCGTCCTCGTCGCGGTCGGCGCAGCTCGGCTCGTCCGCTCCTGAACCGCCCGCGAGTTCGCTCCGCAGACGGGCAGTTCTCGTGGTATTCGATACCCTCTTTTTCCCCGGCCAGCGAGAGTTCCTCATGACTCACGAGATCGCCGTCGTGCCCGGTGACGGAATCGGGCAGGAGGTCACACCCGCAGCGGTCGACGTACTGGACGCCCTCGACATCGACTTCGAGTTCACCGAGGCCGAAGCCGGCGACGCGGTCGCCGAGGAGACCGGCGAGCCGCTTCCCGAGGACACCTACGACCTCGCCGCGTCGGCCGACGCGACGCTGTTCGGCGCGGCCGGCGAGACGGCCGCAGACGTCATCCTGCCGCTTCGGGAGGCGGTCGACTCGTTCGTCAACGTCCGTCCCGCAACCGCGTATCCGGGCGTCGACGCCGTCCGCCCCGAGACGGACCTGGTCTTCCTCCGGGAGAACACCGAGGGCGTCTACGCAGGCCACGAGGACCGGCTCACCGATGACGTCGCGACTCTCACCCGCGTGACGACGGAGACGGCCTCCCGGCGGCTCGCGGAGTTCGCCTGCGAGTACGTCCAGGACGGCGACCACGACGGGTTCACGATCGCTCACAAGGCCAACGTGATGCGCGAGACCGACGGGCTCTTCCGCGAGACTGTCGCCGAGGTCGCCGACGAGAACGGCGTCGCGACCGACGAGGTGTTGATGGACGCGTTCGCGACCCGGGTCTGTCTCGACCCGACGCAGTTCGACGTCGTCGTCTGTCCGAACCTCGCCGGGGACGTCCTCTCGGATCTCGCCGCGGGGCTGGTCGGCGGGCTCGGGCTGCTCCCCTCCGCGAACGTCGGCCCCGATCGGGCGCTGTTCGAACCCGTCCACGGCACCGCCCCCGACATCGCCGGCGACGGCGTCGCGAACCCGGCCGCGGCGATCCTCTCGGCCGCGATGTTGCTCGAGTATCTCGAGTACGACGACGAGGCGGCGTCGGTCCGTACCGCCGTCGAGACGACCCTCGAAGACGGCCCGCGAACGGGCGACCTCGGTGGCGACGCAGAGACGGCGGACGTGACGAACGCGATCATCGAACGGCTGTAACCGTCGTCGCTTTTCCGAAAAGACGTCTACGCTCCGAGCCGACGAAACGGGTCAGGCCGAGTCGGCGCTGAGCGTCCACTCGCCGTCGGCTTCGATGTCGATCCAGACCGTTCCGCCCGCCGCATAGGATCGCGAGCTGTCGAACGACCCCGTCTGGTCGACGAGCTGTTCGTACCCCCCGTCGGCGTCGTAACCGGTGACGACGAACTCGCCGTCCCCGTCGTGAGTCGGCGAGAGCGAGACGTCGTCGGGTGCCCAGAGCGGACCGACGAACGAAGAGCCGTTACCGGAGCGCTCGATCGGAAGCTCCTCGAGGTCCTCGCCGTGGATCTCCGGCTGGGAGAGGTCGACGAGCCAGTCGCCGTCGGCTCCGATCTCCAGCTGGTAGCTGCCGCCGTCGACTGGGAGGATCGATTCGCCGGCGGTCTGGCCTGCAGTCGTCGTAAGCTCTTCCCCGTCGAGTTCGACGACGAACTCGTCGTCGCCATCGTGAGAGAAGCTCGCGACGGCGACCCCTTCGTCGAGTTGGACTGTCTCCGTCGTCGAGTCGTCACCCTCGAACTCGTAGGAGTGACCCGCCTCGAGGATCGTCCCTTCGGGGCGGTCGTCGCTCACGTCGTCGTCGGTTTCGCGCTCGTACTCGTCGTCGACGAGGTCGGAGGGCGTGATCACGTCGAGACCGCGGTGTTCGATGTGGTTGAGGAGGTGTTCGAACTCGTCGAGGCTCATCTCGCCTCCCTCCGGCTCGTCCGTGTCGACGATCCGTTGCATGCGCAACACGGTGAGCTGGTTGTACTGGTCGGCGAGGTTGATGTGCCGGCGCACGCCCTCATGAAGCGAGGGCCCCCAGACGTGGGGGATCATGTGTCGCTCCGTCGGCGGCATCGTGCTCGGGCAGGAGCCGAACAGGAACGCCGTCTCGTGGAGCTCTCTGACGACCTCGTAGGTCTCCTCGCTCATCCGATCGCCGGGGACGAGCAGGTGGCGCGCGCCGTCCTCGAACCCCTGTTGTTCGAGCATGTCTTTCGCGTTCTCGAGGACGGTCCGCTGTCGGTCCTGTGGCGAGTCCGAGAGCGCCGTCGTCGTCGTCGGGTTCGAACAGATGTCCCAGCCTCGGTCCTGCAGCTCCTGGAGCTGCGTGGCGTCCATCCGACCGCTCTCGCCGATCGCCTCGGGCGCGAGCGGGACCGCGGCCGACCAGCCACGCTCCTCGAGCATCTCCGCGGCGATCTCGTACTGGGACTCGTAGCCGCCGTGGAACAGGAGGATCGCCTTCCCGTTGTCGACGGAGTCGACCTTGCGCAGGTCGTCGACGGCCATCTTGATCGGCCGCCCGTCGTTGGTCGCGAGGATGTTGATCGCGGTGACGTTCGTCAGGTCGGGCTCGTCGGACGGTTTGTGCTCGTAGCCGCAGTCGAGCCGGAACCAGCCGGTAAACTCGTCTGGAACTGTGCGGACAGTCGTGAGTCGGCTCTCCCGTCCCGGGGCGACGAACTCGACGACGATCCGGTTGGCCGACTCCGGCTTCGCGGCGAACGAAACGTCGCTCTCGGTGAGATCGATCGCCTCCGAGAAGTAGACGGTGAGGCCGGCCTCCTCGCCGTCCTCGTCCTCGACGACGGCGGCCTGCGATCCGCGCCGCGGGTCCTCGGACGACATCGAGAGTTCGCCGGAGCGTCGACTCGGCTCCTCCTCGAAGTCCGCCAGCAGCTCCCCGTCGTCGATCGCGGGCCATAGCGTCTCGCCTCCGCCGTCCCCACCGTCGTCGCCGTTTTCGTCTCCGTTCCCACCGTTCTCGGAGCCGTCGCCGTTCCCATCGTCGCCGTTTTCCTCGTCGGAAAGGACGTCCGTACAGCCGGCGAGCGTCGCCGACGTTGCACCGACGGCGGCCAGCAGCCGCCGCCTGGACGACCCGTATCCGGTGTTGCTACCGTTATCCATGTGTGATCGTGATTTTCCGCATAGACATACTTGTTAATAGAGGTACTAAAGGTTCCTCCAGCGGAGACCGTCCCCGAGACCGACCGCTCCGGAGTCGTTTATCCGGTCGCTAATACCGACCGACGCTAGACGATATCGAGGACGTCCCTGTCGGCGTCGGCCAGCTCGACGAGCGCGTCGGCCTCAAGGAGGTGACACTCGCCGGGGACGACCAGCAGGTGTAACGGATCGCCGAACGACCGCTCGGCGAGCTCGGACATCGTCCCCGCGGCGACGAGGGGGTCCGGACTTCCAGCGCGCGCGACGACGACGCCGACGAGGTCGGGATAGACCTCGGCGAGGAGTTCGGC
>JGI2924J29684_1078123_pt1 | contig 32046 bp, 32 predicted proteins | sample BenlonsequencITS_FD_29684 | JGI IMG/M metagenome (IMG submission 29684)
GAGGGTCGGTTGAAATCGTGGAATGCAGATAGGTGAGCGTGGCATCATTATCCAGACGGGTAATATCTGAGAGGCTGGTGGCTAATAGATCAAAGACGCGATCTGCATGCTGGATGAAACTATCTAAGATTTGCTGCCAGCTTTGTGTTTCTTGACTATTTTGGCGCTCAATAAGCGCGCGTTCTGCGTGATTTGCACTATCTTCAGGCGGGAGCCAAAGCAGTGTGAGGTAATACTCACTTTCAAACCTTGCGCCCAATTCTGCTGATTGCAGTTTGCGTTCTTGATCTATGAGCCAAGAGGCCGGATCAGGAAAATCTGAGATAGGATAATTCGTGACGTCTGACCGTACCGCTTCAAAGAATAATGCCCAGCCTGATCCAAAACGGCGCAAAACATTATTGACGCGCGCCATCACAGATACGAGTTCTTCTTGGGTTGAGCTTTCTAAATCCGGTCCGCGATATTTAAAGCTTGTTTGGAAGGATCCATCCTTATTGAGGATAACGCCTTTGGCGACCAAGCATGCCCACGGCAAATAGTCGGCAAGCAATTTGGGAGTCTCTGAATACTCTTTGAGATTTAGCAAGATAAATGCTCCTTATGGCGTGCTGAACGGCTGGCCACTGTCATGAAATCTGGATCTGATTTGGCCATGAAAACGGCTGTCGAATGGCCAATCATCCAAAGCAGGAGGCCGGGTATCCATAGCCTAAGGCCAAGCGCTAAAGCAGCTGCAAGCGTGCCGATCGCAATGGCCGCGCCGCGCGGCGCACCGCCCATTAATATGGGCTCAGCCAGTGAGCGGTGCAGCGGAATTTCATAACCATCAACCATTAGATGAGCGCGCCTCCACCAAAGGAGAAGAAGGTCAAAAAGAAGCTTGTGGCTGCAAAGGCGATAGACAGGCCAAAAACAATTTGGACAAGTTTGCGCATGCCGCCTGAAGTTTCACCAAAGGCAAGGGTGAGGCCTGTCACTGTAATGATGAGAACAGCCACAATACGGGCAACAGGTCCCTCAATGGATTGTAAGACCTGATCCAGGGGCTCTTCCCACGGCATGCCCGTTCCAGCGGCATGGGCTGAGACAGAAAAAGCGATTGAAGCAGACAGGAGCGTTAAATATTTTAGTGCGGGTTTGCGCATGAGACATCATCCGTTTTGAGTATTGAAAGTGAAGGTGAAACAAGAGGTGTTGTGAGATAATCACTGCCATCAAAACCCGTGACCCGCAGCGCCTCTTCAACGCGGCGAATGCCGTCTTTGCGGGACATGAAGACAACCACATCAATGGCTTCTGCGATCAGCTCAAAAGGGGGATAGGTGATAGCTTCTTGCGTGAGCTGTTCTAAGCGTTTGAGCGCAGATTTAGCCGAATTTGCGTGGAGTGTGGTTATCCCGCCTGGATGGCCGGTATTCCAAGCTTTTAAGAGATCAAGCGCCTCACTGCCGCGCACTTCACCTACAATGATACGGTCAGGACGCAGGCGCAAAGTTGAACGTACAAGCTGTTGTAGGCTCACTTTATCCTTATGCGTGCGTAATGCGATTACATTAGAGGCCGTGCATTTTAGTTCTCGTGTATCTTCTAAGATTACGACGCGGTCGGACGCAAAACCATCTTCAGCAAGCAAAGCATTGGTGAAGGTGGTTTTGCCTGATGATGTGCCACCAGCAATGAGAATATTCGCGTGATTATGAATAGCGTCTTGAAGGGCAGAGGCTGTGGCAGAAGCAAGACTTGCCTGATTTACATAATCTTGTAGTGCAAAAGGAGATTGAGCGGGTTTACGGACGGAAAAACAGGGTGCTTCACAAATAGGAGGCAGCAATCCTTCAAAACGCTCACCAGACCCCGGTAATTCGGCTGAGACAATTGGGGAGGATTGATCAACGCCTTCATTAGCACTTGAAGCGACAAGTCGAATAACGCGTTCACGGTCAGATGGCGTTAGAGTTTGGTCTGAAACGATAATACCAAGTCTGGCTTTTTCTATCCAGATGGATCCGTCTGGATTGGCCATGACTTCGATTGTATCAGGCGCATCTAAAGCTTCGCGAACAACTGGACAAAAGGCGGTCCGCAGCATTGCGGTACGGCGCTTAGATGTTTCGGATAGGTGAGCTGTATTAACGCTCATTTGAATTACCTCAGTTGGTGATTTGAACTAAGGTAATGATCGGGTTTTATGTTTGTTTTGAGGAGTCAGAAAACAGGGAGAAAGGGGGAGACAAGTTGTACTTTTATAGTTTCAATTTGAAAGAGTTCTATGTATGCATGAGTATGTACCGCCACATACTATTTAAAGTCTGAAGCAGACTGTATCATTATTGAATCGCGCGTCTTATGTGTGTGAAGAAGCTAAACCTTCCATCATTGTTCGAAATTGCCTGTAGGAAAAATACAAGTGCGACAGCGGCAGGTATTCCAACAATTAGCAGTTTGGGGACTTGGAGTGTGCTAATTCCATTTAAATCTTGAAAACCTATCATCATGTAAAAAGTTTTCTGGAGCTAATGAAAAATTCTCATTTGCGACGTCGCTTATTGCATGCATACCATTCTTATTAAACCACAGCTTCCAGTTCTTTTGGATGCTAGGTGTTTTCGATGCAAATGCTTTGCAGTCGAGAATTGCCACATTTTCAAGATTGGCTGGATCTCTCACAGAAGTGTATTGAATAACCTTTATACCTGCATCTCTCGCTAATATTTCAAATTCTTGACATGGGCCATAAGTATTGGGGTGCATCCAGAGATCTGAAGCATCAATAAAAGGTTTTTCCATCAAGCTAATTGCGTGTGTTGTCTTTATGGGAACATCAAACAGGGTGTGTTCTGAAGGGCGTTCAGGAAATGGAGTTTCCGGAGAGTCGACATAGAATAAAAGGATATGAAAGGCTGTTTCAATAATAGCGCTTCTGGCATGTTGTGATGCGTAATATACGCCGGGTGTTCGTCCTGCTTTTCTAAAACGTGAGCCATTTGGGTATAGTCCATATCTAAATGGGGTTGAATATAACCAATGCAGACCAGCGCACTCTTTTGGTATGGGTGGTTTGCTTTCTTCCAGTATATCTTCAAGTAGGGCTTGGTCTTCTAGTGAATCAACAAGTTGTAGCGTTGAGACTATATGCTGAGCCTCGACGCAGCGCCAATATTGCCCCTTTAAAGGCTTTATTTTAGAGTGGAGCGCGTCTTGAATCCAAGTAGGCAAGGCCATTTGTTAGTCCTGTTATGGATTTAATTTCATCCAATGGAATACCACCGAGCGCAGTATTCTCATTGCGAAGCCAATAATTGGCGGTTTTGGTGTCGCCTCCGGTAATTGCATCTAAAGATCTGAAGAAACGAACAAATAAAACACCTAGTTCAAAAGGTTTTGAACCATCTTCTAAAAACAGTTCTTCTTTCTTCATTCTGGATATAGTAGGTCCCGAAACACCTAAAATAGCTGATAATTCTTTTCCATTCACCTGAAGTTTTTCTGCAGCACGAAGGACTGCATTTGTCAGGACGCGGTCACGTTCTTCAATTTTAATTTTAGCGGCAATGCTCATAATATGTATTTCTCCTGAAATTAAATATATATTATTTTTCTGTGGAAATCAACGCTCATCACCTTAAGGACGCGAAACTCGTTCCGCGACCTGCCCCATAAACCGGTCAAACCTCTTTCTTCCTAATGCATGAGCAGCGTCCCGGTCTATCTCGGGGAGGGGCGGAGTCGCTGTGAGCCAATATTGTACAAAAAGTGCCATCGTTTCGCTAGAAATGGCAAGGTCTCGTTCCAACCGGCCTGATAGGCTCTCCAATCTCTCAATACGTTTTGCGAGAGTGGTTGCGTGTGTATTTGCGCCAAGTGGATCAAAATATCCATTGAGCGCATCTTCAACAATCTCATTTATGGCAACACCCGGACGAGTAGACATCTCTTTGAGTTTGTTATGCATGCTGTGGGAGAGGCGGAGGTTTAAACGTGGCTTGGGCATAATTTAATATTCCGGTAGTAGGTCATCATCTTCTTTATCGAGACCATGCGCTTTGCGGACAATATCCTGGAGAGATCTCGTATCCATATCTTGTGCATCATGATCTTCAGTTAGGCCCAAATTATCATTTGTTTGATCTGTATGTTCAGAAGAGGCCGTCTCATCCAAAGCAAGTTCTAGAGCTAACCCTCCAGCTTCAGAAGTGTCAGAATAACTCGTCAAAATATCGGATGATGAAAGGAGTGGTTTGACTGGCTCGTTAAGCCACTCACTTGTTTGATCGGAAATACTATTTTGAGATGAGATTTCTATATCTCCGACTCTATCTACGAAGTTCTTATCTTCAAAATAGCGCAGTTTTTTTGCTTTAATTGGCGGCAAGCTTGCGATCATTAGGAGTTCATCATCTGGTGGGAGCTGCATAATTTCACCTGGCGTCAGAAGGGGACGAGATGTTTCTTGGCGGGAAACCATGACATGAGATAGCCACGGCGCTAATCGATGGCCAGTATAATTGCGTTGAGCGCGTTGTTGAGTGGCTGTACCTAGACTTTCTGATATGCGTTTGGCGGTGCGATCATCATTGGTCGCAAAAGCAATCTTGATATGGCAATTGTCCAAAATAGAATTCATAGCACCATAGGCTTTATCAATTTGGTTTAGGGATTGTGCTATCAAAAAAGCACGGATGCCATAACCTGCAAAAAAGGCGAGGCTAGTTTCAAAAAATTCAAGTCGTCCTAACGCCGGAAATTCATCCAGCATTAAGAGTAATTGTCGTTGCTTGTCTTTTGCAGCTGGAAGCTGCTGCGTCAGCCTGCGAGCAATTTGGTTAAGTATTAAGCGAATAAGTGGTTTTGTTCTCGAAATGTCAGATGGTGGCACGACTAGATACAGCGATAGTGGAGTTTTATACGTGATGAGATCAGATATCCTAAAATCGCTCGCTGCAGTTACTTTAGATAAAACAGGGTCACGATAAAGGGTTAGGCAGCTTATCGCGGTAGAAACGACACCTGATCGTTCATTCTCTGATTTGTTGAGAAGCTCACGCGCAGATTGAGCGATAACGGGATGAACTGTGGGCGTTGTAATTGAACCAATATGATTGGTCTTCAACATCAGTTGTAGCGTGTCACCAATTGATCTGGAAGGATCAGATAAGAATTTAGCTGCACCTGATAGCGTCTTATCAGTCTGCACATAAAGGACATGAAGGAGCACTCCGGTAAGTAAGGCATGGGCAGTTCGTTCCCAATGGTTGCGTCTTTCCAAAGAGCCTTCTGGGTCAACGAGAATATCAGCAATATTTTGGACATCACGTACTTCATGATCACCTCGCCGAACTTCTAGAAGTGGATTGAATTTCACTGAACTGGGATCGGTTGGGTCAAACCTCAAACACTTAGAGAATTTTGACCTCCATTTTGAAGTGAGGGACCAATTTTCTCCCTTAATGTCATGAATGACAGCACTTGATGTCCATGTGAGAAGGGTAGGGATAACGAGGCCAACACCTTTTCCAGAACGTGTTGGCGCAAAAGCCATGACGTGTTCAGGCCCGTCATGGCGTAGATATTGGTTTTGCCATTTTCCCAAGCATACACCTGAGTTTCTCAGTAATTTTGCTTGCTTGACGTCTTTAGCTTCTGCCCATCTTGCAGACCCATAAGTTGTGACGTGTTTTTGATGACGGGCGCGTAACACCGAGCCTGCAATCGCGGCGCAGATGGCCAAAAAACCACCACTGACTGAGATTAGGCCTGCTTTAGCAAAGACGTCAGGTGCATAGGCTTCAAATGCATACCACCATTGGAATATGCGCCAAGGTTTGTAGATAGATGTTTCATTCCAACTAAACCATGCAACTCCCAATGAGAGTTGATACCCTAGTTGAGCTGCTGCCCATTGTGTCGCTGACCACATAGCCAGAAGTACCAGTAAAAAGCTGATGGCTATCTGGCCAAATAGGATTTTGGTATGTGTCATCTATATGCTCCGGTACGAGAGCATTATTGTGAATGACAAACTCATGTGATGTGGAGTCAGAAATCCCAGAGAAAGAAGGAGATGATTTTAAGATGCGGTGTTGATTAAAAACTTTAGTTAGAACACTGTTTTGCGCCTAGAATGGAGAAATTTCGTCTGTCTCGAATTTGCCAAAAGGCGGCATTGGGCTATGAAGTGGTGAATGGCTGCTTTGTGGTTGACTTCTGCCTGATTGAAGCAGAGGTGAACGCCTTGTGCTGCGTTCAGAAAAACTTGCACGACGAAATCCCAAATGACCATTAGTATTCCTTATTCCGCATGTTTGTGATTATACTTAGTTTAGGACGTTAGGGATTGGGGAATTGCCGTATGGACGCCTTGCTTAAAACATTCGGGCATTTGCTTCTTGAGCAGATCATTCCAATAACGGGATATCGTCTTCCGGTTCTGCAGGAGATTGTCGGGGGAGCAGCCCTCGTCCTTATGATCCTGTTCATCTTTGCAGTGTTGCTCATACTCATGGGCGTTTTTGCCGGCGACCGGAAAGCGATGGAGCGAGCGGTCGGAGCGTTTATCAGGGCGTTAGCCAAGGCTCGGCATCGCGTTCTGGAAACCGGGATTATCCAGGGTGGATCGTTCAATGCATCGCTCGAAATCGCGCTGGAGGCCAGTGAGTTTTTTGAACTGGCATTGACTGATGCAAAAAAGTGGGCATCCCAGTTGGCTACGTCGATTACAGCCAATTGGAAGCAGGCCTTACGCGATGAAGGAGTGACGACAGATGATGTACAGACTTACTGTGATGCATTCGAGTATTCGGAGAGTGAGTCGGCGCTGCTCGCTTACCCTACAGGAGGCACCTAATGTTTTTGTGCTTGACCTGGATCATCGGTTCCATTGCCAATGATGCGTGCTATCGACGTTCTCATCTGAAAGGGCGCTCAACGTCCCCGAGGAAGAAAACACATCTCGAAAAGGAAATGTATGTGCAATGATATTAAGAGAAGCGCCTTTCTTACTAATGTTGATCTTAGATATACTGCCAACTCAAAAATGCCACTATGCCATCCTGTGCTAAAATAAAGCCTCTTAGTAAGCGGCGATTGTCGGGTGAACTGTACACGCGCGACCCGAAAATAGAGGAACGCTTGAGCGAATTGTCCGGGGTGGCGCGTGACGCGCTGATCGAGTGCGCCCTAGTGTCGAAAAAGACGGATCCGAAATATGTACCAAGCGAGTGCCTGGTTTATTTCATCCGGAAAAGTTGGGACGATAACACCGAAGCGTGGTTTGAGCGGCTTTACAAGATTCTCGCCGAAAGAGTTCTGAGGGCACTTCCGCGCGAAGGTGTCAGTGGGGGTAAGACAGCCTCGCTTACCAATCAAACTATTCGCGACAGGGTTTGGGGCCGATTTGTGGAGCTATTGTCTCTGGACCGTACATCCGGTTCGGACAAGCTTGATTACTTTGAGGTCCGGTTTGACGGAGCGTTGGCCAGCTTGAGGCGAGACGCACAAGAGCAGGCATGGCGCGAGGAAAACCGGTCTGCACCGCTCGAATACGACACGGAAACAGGCGAACTCTCAGAGGAAGTCGAACGTGCCGCAGGGAGTTTTGATCTGAGCGAAGCGCTAGAAATCGACGACCCAGATTACCGGTCCCGATGGGAAGCGGCGATTGACACTTTACCAAGAAGACAAATGAGGATCATCCAGATGCTGAGAGAAGGAATTCCGATAGACTCAAAAGACCCCAACATATTTACAATAGCAAAGGCACTTGGAAAGTCAGAAAAGACCATCAGGACACATCGCGACAAGGCTTTTGCGGCTTTACGCGAAGCTCTGAATGGAGATGACCAGTGAGCGCCCACAAAAACCGACCATCAAAGGAAGATGTGTTCGACGCATTCGCGGTGGAAACGCGCCACGATCGGCCGACGATTGAGCGATATCTGCAAGACTACCCCGAATATGCCAATGAGTTGATCGACCTAGCGAGAGAGCTCTCACGAAGTCTTGAGAGCAGCTCTGGTCCGCTCACGGCGTCCGAAGTTCGACTTATCGATGATGCTTGGCGACGGTTTGCCCCATTGGAAACGAAGGCGGCGACAGATCCGTTGGTTGCCCTATCTGTTGATCAATCGCGGTATCTAGCAAAAACGCTCGATGTTCCAAGGCAAGTCATCACAGCTTTTAAAGAACGACGGGTTGATGTCGAGACGGTTCCCAGACCTTTCCTTGCTGAATTTGCAGACTCCATTCGGCTAACGGTCGCGGCTCTCACCCAAAATCTATCTGTTTCACCGGGCTCTGGGCTGGCTCGTAGCTATAAAGCTGATGCTAAGCCGCAGATCGCGGACAAGGTATCTTTCGAACAGCTCCTAATCGATGCCGGTGTACCAGACGCGCGACGCGCAGAGCTCATGGACCAAGGCGACTGACGTGGACGGAGTAGAACTCGCAAGACAAGTTGCAACTCAACTGCACAATAGCGCGGTATCGAATGGACACGATCCTGCGCGACCGTATGAGTTCGCAATTGCTGAAGCTAATCGCCGCGGGTTTGATGTGGAAGAAACATCGGTTAGTTCCCCACTGCTCGAAGGTAGTCGTGCAACGGTCATCCATTCGGATCGGTTGGTCTTGCATGAGAACGTGGGGACCACGTTCGAGAAGGCTTTTCTAGTCGCTCATGAGATTGGTCATTTGGAACTTGGCGACGGCGCGGAGGGTGAACAGACTACGGAAATTGATCCTACGCGCGCTGCGGAGCCATCTCCGATCGGAATGGAACGTGTTGTTGACTACGGTCGCAGGCAACGACGTGAAGTTCAAATGGACCAATTCGCGCGCGAATTTCTTCTCCCACGCGTTGTCGTAAAAAGCCTTCATCTCGAATCGCAGCTAACTGCATCGGACATTGCTCAACGTTTCGGGGCACCCTTTGATGTCGTCGCCCAACAACTGTTCGACGCGTTGCTCCTGCCCGAAGTTATCTCCGAGCTTGAGACCGAAACCGTGGAGCGGACACCGAACGCTCTTCAGGCGGTAGCAGCATCGCATCGTGGGAATGCCTATCTTCTGGAAGCGGGACCTGGAACGGGGAAGACCCAGACGCTCGTGGCGCGAGTTGACGCACTCTTGGAAGAAGGCGTCGATCCGCGTCGCATTTTGTTGCTGACTTTTTCTAATAAGGCGGCAGGCGAAATGGCGGATCGAATTGCACGCAAGCACAGTTCGGCAGCGACAGCGATGTGGATCGGAACCTTTCATGCCTTTGGCTTGGACATTGTCCGACGATTCCATGGCGAACTGGGTCTTCCGACAGATCCACGCATGATGGATAGGATTGAGGCTGTCGAACTACTTGAGGAAGAATTCCCCCGTCTGGACCTCGCCCATTACCGAAACTTGTATGATCCCACGCAGATCATTTCCGATATTCTTCAGGCGATTTCCAGGGCCAAGGACGAAGTTGTCGACCCCGCGCGCTACGCCGACTTGGCGAAGGAAATGGCGGCTTCCGCGACGACGGAGGACCAGAGGGTTGCTGCCGCGAAGGCTTTGGAAGTGGCCCGCGTTTATGAGTTATATGAACGGCTAAAGGCTAACGTTCACTGCGTCGATTTCGGTGACCTTGTTTCTATGCCTGTTCGACTGTTGGAGAGCCGTCCTGATATTTGTGAGCATCTTCGATCCCAATATGACCACATCTTGGTCGATGAGTATCAGGATGTGAATCGAAGCAGTGTCCGCCTCCTCACAGCACTGTGTCCCGACGGCCGCAACCTGTGGGCAGTTGGAGATGCAAAGCAGTCGATCTACCGCTTCAGAGGCGCGTCATCATTCAACATGGCGCGCTTTGGGGTCAGCGATTTCCCAGGCGGCGAACGGGGACGCTTGAAGAAGAACTATAGGTCAGTGGAAGAGATTGTAGATACCTTCTCCGATTTTGCGGCGGCCATGATCGTGGGGGATACCGAGAGCGGTCTTGAGGCCGTGCGCGGCTCAAGTGGTGACCGTTCTACTCTGCGCAAGGTCGCACAAGCTCCGGACCAGATTGTTGCCATCGCTGAGGCGATTCAAGAGCGCCATCGAGATGGGTGCGCCTTTCGTGAGCAGGTGGTGCTGTGCACTGGCAATGAAAAGCTCTCGGAAATCGGACAGAGCCTGGAGCGCCTAGGTGTTCCAGTTCTATTTTTGGGAAGCTTGTTCGAACGCCCCGAAATCAAAGATCTGATGTCGTTGCTCACCATTTTAAGCGACAAGAGGGCAATGGGGATGGTACGGGTCGCCTGCATCGGTGATTTTGAAATGCCGATCGATGATGTGGGTAAAATCTACCGGCATCTGCGGTCTTCTGATGGCAACCCAAAGAGCTGGCTGGAAAACACCGACTTGACGGCTACCTTGTCAGAATGCGGCCAAATGAGCTTGGCCAATCTCAAGGCTGCATTCGACGGGTTCGATGACACATCGGAACCCTGGGCTGTGATTGCGCACCTGTTGCTGGATCGCACAAGCATCGCTGCGCGGCTGAGCATTTCTGAAATGATGGCTCACCGTACGCAGGGAATTGCCATTTGGCAGTTTTTGAATTTTCTGAGAAGTCAGCCAACAGGACAAGGTCTGCCGATCAAGCGGCTTTTGGATAGAGTACGTAGATTAGTTCGACTGGGCGATGATCGCAACCTAAGACAGTTGCCGTTGGCCGCCCAAGGCATCGATGCTGTCCGGTTGATGACAATTCATGGAGCGAAGGGCCTTGAGTTTGAGACAGTTCATTTGCCTGGCTTGAATGCAGATACGATCCCTAGGAATCCTCCACTTCCAACGTGTCCGCCACCAGATGGGATGGTGGAAGGGACGACAGAGACTGCTCTGGAAGCATTTCGAACCGCACAGGCGGAAGAGCAAGAGTGCCTCTTTTTCGTTGCGATGTCGCGAGCACGCGACAGGCTTCTGATCTATGCGCCTACACAGAAATCAAACGGTAGCAAGCGAAACCTGTCCAGCTTCATCGATAGGCTTGGATCGAGAATTGATCATGAGACCATCCAACCGGGCGGTGAGTTACCTGCCGCACCAGAGATGGCCGATGTCATGCTTCAGGTCAGCGGGCGTGTACGTTTCAGCGGCGCACAGCTCTCCCTCTACGAACGTTGTCCGCGGCGCTTTTTCTATACACATGTTTTGCAAGTGGGTGGTCGTCGCACTGCTACACCGTTCATGCAAATGCACGAAGCCGTGCGAGCCGTTGTGAAGGACGTTGTTGCGGGCAAGACGACAGTTTCTTCCGAGGCAGAACTCCGGAGCCAAGTGGCACGCGAGTTTTCGATCCACGAACTTTCTGACAACGGGTATATTCGTGAGTATACTGAATATGCGGTAGCAATGATCTCGTTTTTCCTCTCAGCGCGGGATGGTCACACTCCTGAAGCACCGACGGCAGTGAGAGTCCGTCTCGGTGATGAGGAGCTCACTATCGAGCCTGATGATGTTCTTCTCAGGGCGGATGGAAGTCGCACTGTCAGAAAGGTTCAGACTGGCCACTTTCGTAAATCGGAAACGGATGATGTAGGAACAGCAGCATTCTTGCTGGCTGTGCGGCAAGCGTTTCCAGGAGCCGAGGTTGAGTTTATTCACCTGTCTGATCAATCAGCCAGATCGATGGATATGACGGACAAGAAGCTGGAAACCCGTCGCGGCAAGCTGACCACACATCTGCAGGACATTCGTGCGGGCCGCTTTGCTGCTAATCCATCGTCGCGAGTTTGCCCGGGGTGCCCAGCCTTTTTTGTCTGTGGGCCAACCCCGAAGGGCACGTTGGAGAAAAATTTCGAGTAAATTTACCGGTCGTAGAATGTCATATCGATTGACCCCTTAGAAGCCGGGCATGAGACCGGCAAAAGCTAAGGACTAAATCACCATGACTCTCGACGATATTCCCGATTACGACGACCTTTCTGATGCTCTGCGCGAAGACCGCCCACTGCGTAGGGCGCGTGCTTACCGCATCCGGTTTGCACTGGACGACCTGAAGTTCCGTAAACTTGATGTTCTGGATCCGGTTCCGCTGGGTCGGCAGATCCTCGCTGCGGCGGGGTGCAATACGAACGACGATTTCAGCCTCTTTGCGATTCTCGCTTCAGGCGATTTCGAAGATGTTCGGCTCGACGAACCTTTCGACCTTCGGGCTCGGGGTGCTGAACGCTTTGTCGCGTTCCAAACCGATCGTGACTTCAAGCTGAGGCTGGACGATCGGCAGATCGAGTGGGGTAAGCCTGCCATTGGCGGGGCAGCTCTCTACAAGCTTGCCGACATTGATGACGACAAGGCCATTTTCTTTCAGGAACGCGGTGGCACAGATCAACTTGTAGAGCCTGATGACCTGATGGATTTGACTGACTCCGGAATCGAACGGTTCATCACGGCACCCCGGCCGAATGCAACGTGCACGATTGTTGTAAACTCTCGGCCTCGTGAGGTGGATGATCGTCACGTTACCTTTGAGGAAGTCGTGAAACTAGCATTCCCAGGTGCGCATGACACCAACGTTATCTTTTCGATGACATATCGCCATGCCGCTTCGAAGCCCCACGCCGGAGAACTTGCTGCCGGTGGTTCGGTCAAAATCAAGAAAGAGGGGACCGTATTTAATGTCACGCGCACTGTTCAGTCTTAATGATGACCTTAAACGCCTTCGTGATGAAGGTTATCTCGTTCAAATTGTGGGTGGCTTTCTCGTAATGCGTAACGTTCCGTATGTCGATAAGTGCCGTATGGTCCAAAGCGGCACACTGATCTCCAGCCTGACATTGGCTGGTGATCAAACTCGGCGTCCTGATACGCATGTCATTCATTTTGATGGTGAGTATCCGTGCACAGCTGACGGGAGGCCAATCGAACAGATCAGGCATCAGAGCCTGAATACTCATCTGGGGAATGGTCTGGCTGCTAAGCATTCATTCTCAAGCAAACCCGAGGGCGGGTATGTCGATTATTTTCACAAGATGGCGACATACGCGGCTATTCTCTCCGGTCCGGCTGAAGTTGTGGACGGCAATGCCACACCGAGAACGATGAAAGAGCCGGAGGCGGAAGAAGAAAGTGTCTTCAACTACACTGAAACCGCTTCTGACCGAGTTGGCATCGGCGCACTGACTGATCTTCTGAAATCTGATATCATCGCGATCATCGGCTTGGGAGGGACAGGCGGCTACATTTTGGACCTGATTGCCAAAACCCCTGTACCTGAGATTAGGTTGTTCGACGCTGATGAATTTCTTCAGCACAATTCGTTTCGTGCGCCTGGAGCTGCATCCATTGAAGAGTTGCGGGAAGTACCCAAGAAGGTGGATTACTTCAAGACGATTTACTCCAAGATGCACCGCGGAATCGTCGCCTGCGACGAGGGCATGAGTGCAGAAAATCTGGACAAGCTCGACGGCGTAACATTTGCCTTTCTGTCCATGGATGCTGGCGAAGAAAAGCGGCGCGTTGTCAAAAAATTGGAAGCTATAGGCGCATCATTCATCGATGTTGGCATGGGTCTTGAACTCGATGGAGGCTCACTTGGCGGCATTCTCCGTGTGACTACGAGCACGCCTGATATGCGGGGTCACATTCACAATGGCCGCGTGTCCTTTTTGGGCGGCGGGGAAAAGGATCTCTATTCTTCGAATATTCAAGTTGCTGACTTGAACGCGCTGAATGCGGTGCTTGCTGTCGTCAAGTGGAAGAAACTCCGCGGCTTCTATCGAGACTTGGAGCAGGAGCACCACTGCACATACACCACTGATGGCAACATGCTGCTAAATGGAGACACAAAATGATGCGGCATGATCGACTGGAACACGCCTTCGTTGAGCATATTCCCGAAACGGTCGAGGCAGGTATTCTGTACATCTCGATGAAGTACGGAACGGCCGCTCACAGCTGTTGCTGCGGTTGCGGAGAGGAGGTTGTCACGCCGTTCACGCCAACTGATTGGAAAATGATCTTCGACGGCGAAACGGTTTCGTTAAACCCCTCCGTTGGGAATTGGACATTAGACTGCAGGTCGCATTACGTGATCAAGCGAGGGCGCGTCATTAAAGCTGGACCGTGGACGGATGAGCAGGTGGCGGCTGAACGATTGCGCGATCAGAAGGCAAAGTCCCGATACTACGGGACAAGAGCAACAGAAGCGTTGACCAGTTCTGCTACTGAAAACCCGGTCTCTGACACTGTGCGTGACGGGTTGATCAGTCGACTTTGGAAACGCGTTCTTCGGAATTTTGGAGAATAACTGGGATAATCCGTCCAAATTCCGAGAGCAAAGGACATGACCTATGCGGTTGCGCGGAAAAGTAAGTTGAGATCGCAGCGAGCCCCCGCAACCTCTCAAATTTCGATGAATGGTCAGTGCGTGCGCCGAAAGCTGTCCACTTATGTGCTACTAACGGTCATATTTAACAGGTAATGCGCAATTAGCCGTCAAATATGACGGTTAGGACACCATTGTCGTATTCGAAACGCGCGTTCAATTCTTGGGATGAACATGGTGTACCCTATCCCGTTGGCCTCGTTTCAATGAGCATTTGCTCAATCGCGCTCTGCCGGGATTGTCGATCCAACGTATAAGTGTTTCGCCTGAACTCGGCGCCTTCCAGTAGGGCCTTCACATAACCAGCGACCGCATCTGCGGCCATGATCAACGTAGTCATCGTAATTTCCGTTAAGTCAAGATCGTTCGCCATGCTGGCGAGGCTGTGTCGTAATACGTGAGGCGTCACATCCCAGAGAGGCGTATTCTTGAAGAATTTCTTCCAGCTTTGAGGGAAAATACCAACTGCATTGTCGATGTCCTGGCCGGGAAAGACATAGGTTCCCGTTCGGTGCGGTCGTTCTTTCTCCAGATACTCCACGACCGGCAATCCGACAGGACGAACTGTGGTGCCTTCCTTGCTGTCGGCCAAACGTAAGCAGCTCCCTTCGATATCGACAGCGCTCCACTTGAGGTTGAAGGTTTCACCGCGCCGACAGCCTGTCAGCGCGATAAGCCTGAGTATGTCCGCGTGTATCCGGAGTTGGTTGCTTTTGCATCCTTGCCGATGAATGTCGCCCCGCGTCCGATACTCGGATTCACTGAGCCGCCGGTCCCGAAACCTTGTACTTTGGCTTACGAAGTCCGTGTGTTGGGTTGTGTTCGATAATGCCAACCTCGACGGCATAGGAGAAGACGGCCTCATCGTTCGGATCGCTGTTCCGGGACCGCCGCGGACGATTGTCTTGCCGCGGAGCTTTTCGGTTTTCACTGTGACGCGCGTTTTGTCAGCGATGATGTCCTTCATCAGATTATTCGTGTCCGGCTTGGTGATGTCTCGCACGCGCCAGGTCCCGATAAGGAGACCGATGTGCCGCCGGAGACGGGCCTCATCGGTCGCAATGGTGGTTTCTTTTTTGGGGTGGCCGCCTTTGCCGAGAATGTGTCCCGCTTCCATATCTGAGATGTACTGCTCGCAAAGCTTCTTGATGGTGAGCGCTCTGCGCTCTTCTTCACGTTCTTTCGCTGGATCACCGCCATGTGCAGCCCGCCCAAGTAGGGCCTTCGCTTCGCGCCGCGCGGTTTCCGGCGTTCATAGACCATGAAGGCCGATCGTTTAGCGGCGGGATCGCCCGCGTGACCGGTACTGGACGATGTAGCTGCGCTTGCCAGAGGGATAGACGCGCAGGCCGAAGCCTGAGTATTCGTCGTCCCAGACGACATGGCCTTTGCGCTGCGGCGCGACCGCTTCCACAAATCGTTTGGTGAGTTTCGCCATGCTCCTGTTCCTTGCCGAGCTCGGATTTTACGCAAGCACCACGCAAGCACGCGGACGGAAACGAAGGCGTATTCTCGGATAGAGGTTTCGGAGAGGCGATCAAAAAAGTATATAGATTACAGTATGATATCGTGCTCTGGCGTACTCTGTCGTGCACTTCGGATAGGTCCTTAAACCAGCTCCGAGGGCAGAGGTCAGAATACAAAATTTCTAACAACTCCTAGGTACAAATTTGTTCGGTCGTGAATGTCCATTATTTGGCTCAATTTTGCCTGATGGCTATAGTTGTTCATGAGGCAATTTAGGGCCACTTCCTGTCCCAAGAACAGCTAATCTAACATCTTGTCACGAAGTAATCTGTTAGAACCAATTTTAGCGAGAAATACCTTTCTGTCTGCCGATTTTCCAATCAATACTTGGACCTCTACGAGTTAAAGAAATGTCGCGTCCTAGGCTATTTCCCATATCTGATCTAAGCGGAACGAATGTAAAACTATTGTCCCTTCCGATAAGCGCTAGTTTTCCTTGGTGTGCATCGACTATGCGTTCTAACTTTCCATTAAACGATTTAGTTTGTTCAATCGATACAAAAGTGCGGGCTGAATTTAGCGTTTCCATGTTCGCCAAGGATGAAATCTCTTTGGCTTTGAGATTTGTTCGGGCTTGATGTGAAAGCGAGTTTTGTTCAGCTTGCATCAAGCCTTGTTCTTTAAGCCATAATCGCCGTGCTAAAATAGCCTGCTTGGCTTGACCTCCAAACCCAGTATTCGCACACTGCCTTGGATCTATCTCATCAATCCATGTGAGAGCTTGGACCTGAACAAGTTTATCTACTTTAAAATGAGACTTTGTTTCTATTTTGAGAGCTTCAAGGCTCGCTGTTTCATATGCTTGAACTTTAGCCAGATAGTCTTGGCCAACTTTCCAGCTTCCATCTTTATTGCGTGATACAATTTTATGCCTTCGAAGGGCCTCTAGACGCCGTTTAAGAGCTTGCCTGTATTGCGGTGATGATGCGGGATCATTAACCGCATGGATGCTGTCTGACCAAAGTCCATTATTGAGAGAAGCAATTCTAGCGATCGTCTGATCAGATGATTTAGTTTTCCCGTCTTGATGGGAAACAGACACGGTGTGTCCTTTGGTTGGCAATTTATCCTTGCTTGTACTGCCAATATCTACTGACCATGTTTGCCCGTCGATACCTTCGATAAGAAGAGCGTGTGTGTCTTTAAGCTCATCTAAGGGGATGGAGCCCAATACTCTTCCAACTAGGCCATGAGAAGGGGGCTTAGCGCGATCATATATCTTGAACTTGTTTGAAATATCCAAGTTTTTGTATTTGTCATTGATCGATCTTATGAGGTCACCGCGTCGTCCCATTTGTTTTAATGTATCTTGCCAGCCTATCTTAAAGGTCCACTTGTCTTTTTGCTGGTGAGCTAGCCCTAGGTTTTGAAGATGAGTGAGACGCTTGCGTAAAAATGATTGTTTGAAGCGTTCGCCTTCTGAAATTGCTTTTGTAGGTAGGACATCTTGATCTGACGCTAGATTGTCTAAGTCACGATCTAACCGCGTGAGCCTGTCAGAGTTTATATCCTTTGTTTGAGAACGCAGGATTTCTATGTCGCGTCGTAGTCCTAAACTATCTGTTAGCTGGCTTGAAAGGCGTGTGCGCATGCCTGTCATTAAATAACGACGATCAATAGCAAGCGGATCGCCCAATTCATCAACGCCGCGTATGATTACATGCGAGTGAGGCTGGCCAGTATCAAAATGATCAACTGCTATCCAATCTAGCTTTGTCTTTAAATCCTTTTCCATGCCTGACATAAAGCCTCTGATCTCGACCTTCAGATCTGGAATTTGCGTTGCATCTTCAGCAGAGACAATGAGACGAAACTGACGTTTGTCTTCTGCACTTCGTTCCTTAAAATCTTTTGTATAGATTTGATCGTGATCACGGTCATAACTTTGACCTTTATTGCCATCTCGGTCCACGCCGTCTCGTTCTATGTAGGAGATATGTTCTCCAAAGGCCTTTGCACCTCCAACATAGCCAGCTCGCGCAATATGAACCTTAACAACAGCGCGTCGCATGCGAGAAAATGGGTAGGACGTATGTCTCACGGATGAAACAGCTGAAGCGGTTGCTCCGCGAACAAAAGAGGCTCTAACACGTCCTTTGGGGCCAGAGGTTTGAGCAAGCTTTGCAGCACGTTTTGCTATCTGTTTTGAAAAACGTTTGCTGCCTGCTTGGCCACCATCTTTGATATGGCCAAGGCGCGGCGTGAAAGGTTTTTCACTGCTCACGGTGCACCTTTGGCTGGGTGCCAGCTAAATAGTATAAAATACAATCGCTTAGATTAGATGTTGGCACCCGATACATAGATGTGAGGGTAAAGTGGGAGCCTAAAAAGTGATGTGCAGACAATAGGTTAGGGCAGTGAAGGTGCCTGCCTCTGAATCTTGCCCTGTCGGAATCATAAGAATCCTTTTCCCACTGTCTCTCTTTCTCTCTACAAAGCTCATTTTCAAATTGGAACTGATTCATGGTGTATATGTCCATATGGGAATGAGCTTTCCTTCAATGTCTTGCTGGTTGGTCAAACCAAAATAGCGGCCATCCAAAGAATGGGGGTGGGGATTAAGAAGGAATCTCTCGTCATTGCCGAGCTTGAAACACCCCTCCCATTTGGGAAGGTCTTGGGGGTAGGATAGGGTGATCGCAATATGGCTATTATTGATGATGATTTGCTCATCAACCCTACAAATAACGTCATCTTGCGTCGCTGAAACAAGCTTTAAAAGTGGCCATTTAGGACCTGTATAGCCATGGTTTTGAGCCCATATAGCCTCATCCGATTTAGCTGATATGAGTGCCAAATCTCCGACAACAGGTGCCTGTTTTGTGAGCCAATAGAGACCTAAAGGTGCACTCTGTGTTCGGTTCCAAATCAAGCGAGATTGAATTGGAATAGTGGAAATTACAGTCATGAAAACGCCAACTATTCCAATGAAAAGGTATTGCGATTTGAACATTAGTTTATTTGATTTGGACGAAAAGGTTGGGCTGTATTTTCCCACTGGCGGTCCGATGACCATCGGTCTAATTCGTCTTTGGTATAGAGAACACGGCCTCCATGTTTACGGTAACGAGGGCCGCCTCCAGCCCAACGATAATTATCCAATGTTTGGCGCTTAAGGCCCAGATAATTTGCTGCTTGAACGACACTGAAAAAGGGACTCGAAGTGAGGGGGCTTTGCATAATGTTTCTCCATTTTTAAGGTTCAAAGAGAGAATGCAAAACAATAAGATATCTGCAGAGAGTCGTTTTTTCTTTAGTGCTAAGCGACTCCCTTAAAGCAATTGGATGTAATTGTATTTCATCAAATCGCGTCCTTTACTTATCAATCTACGTGCGCGAGATTTTAAAGAATATATGCTGTTATCCCAGTCAAATTTCGTTTGCTTCTTTCCGAACAAGGCGCTTGAAATTTCTCGTTGTGTAGCCTTGTTCAGCGATCCATCGAGTGCAATCAAAGCCTGTATCAGCGTATTAGGAAAGTAACCTCGCTGATATTTATGCGCGATATCATGGCCTTGGCAGTGCGTTGAAAACTCTTTGAGATAATTGATATTTTCCTGTTTTAGGTGTTTTTCTCCCATCTTAAGTGCCAGATATTTGGTGTCCAAAACAGAAGTTGAATCTGCTTCTATTGCGATTTGAGTTGAATAGGAATTTGTATTCACACTAAGTTTTGTCCGTCTTAAGGGTGAAAAGAGGATTTGCTTGTCTCCTGGAATGTCGTGCCAATGTAGGACAGAACCTTTGTGTTTTGGATTATTTAATAATTCTACCGAAGCATCAAAGTTAAACTGCATTATTTCTGGCAACCAAAAAGGCATTGTTTGGAGGGCTGAAAGTTTGGGGTTGGGAAGAAAATGTAGCCCAAAGCTTTCTGCAGTTTTGCAAGGGGCAGGTAGACTAAATATACCGATTCCTTCAGAATTTAACTTGTAATTAGGACGCACAGAATTGCCAGCTGTATAAGCTTTTATAAGTTCGGGGTCTCGTCGTTTAAATTCCCAGGCCCAACCTGAATAAGGTAAATTGAGTAAATCATTATACTTAGATTTGTCTAATTGCCATACAGATTTCATTGCATCCATTTCCCCCAAATGGAATGTTTCATTTTGATGTTTGATTGTGAAACAACAAAAATAACTATTTGGGGTTGTGCAATATTGGTGCCGAAATAGACTCTAAAACGTTGCCACCACCTTCTGAAAAAATTATGAAATGTGCACTTAAGATAAGGTGGCTTGTGCCAAAAATTTATTTATTATAACTCAATATAGATTAAGTTTTAGCGTTATAAGGGGGAAGATAAATGAGCCTATATAAAGGTTTATCATCGGAAGTTTTGACGATTGGCTAATTGTTAAAAATCGGTGATTTTCTTCCAGCAAGCGTACTGAGTTGCCCAGAGTTTCCTAGACACACTATTGCTATAAAATGTGTTGGTTTTCATAGTTCATAGGTGCCAACATTTTGTTTTGGGTATGTTCTTTAAATTTAGTTTAGCGAGTTTCACCACGTTCCAATAGATATTTGTAAGTCAGTAATTGCTTTTGTATTTCGGACAATAATTTCGCGGCAAAAGCTTCTTCTGTCGAAGCTTCATTTATTAGCCCTATAATACCTCGTCCAATCGAATTTAGTAGAACGGTATTTTGTTTTGAAATTTGATTATGTAGGTTCAAAAATTTCGCTTGAAATTCTGCTCTCGTTTGCGATGGATTTTGCTTTGTATCTTTGAGCAATAGCGAGTGCTTCACTCGGAGAAAGAGGCTGGTATAACTGTGGTGAAGTCATAGAGATGTCCGCCCGACGTATGAAAAGACAAGTATAATACATGTCATCAAAACTCAATTTCGTTAATTTTACGCTTAATTATATTCATCATTCAAAAGTTTGGCGATCGTATGTTTAGAGTCAATTCCTGTCATATTGATGATGTGGGCAGGTACAGTTAGCACTTGTCATCTGGCGAAACGCTGAGTCACCCCTAGCTGGAACAATTAGGCAGTCTGCTAGGAATCAGTAGTCTAACCGGATCATCAATGAAGTCCTCCAATCTTACAACTTAAACCATTGTCACCATCTTGGCGAGCAAACGCATTAATGGATTGTATAAATTTGTTAACCATCTTCAGTCTATGGTAGAAAGCTTCAGGGTTGGAAAGTATCGGTTGATGAAATGAGAGAAACGTGTGTAGCACCGAATGGTACAGTTTATGAGAAATTTGTTGTGCCCAAACGTGATTCTAAAAAATCATCGGTCTTAATATTCTCTTCAAGCATAGAAATGATCCGTATGCTAAGGGATATGCTTAGGACAAGTGATATTCAGTATGTCGTAGTGTCATCAAATGTAGAAGAATTAAAGGTAAAGTGCTTTGCGTACCGTTTTGGAACTATTATTATCAATGATGGCGTAGGAATAGACGCAACGGACATCATAACTTATATATGTGATTACAAAACAAGCGCAGATCCGTTCGTTCAAGTACTCTTTGCTTCTTCTCATTGCTCTGAAACACTCATGAAAAAGGTCGTTAGAACCGGGTATGATGGTATATTGAGCGTGCCTTTTTCTAAGACTCGGTTATAGAAAACAATAGAAAATCTAAGTCTATCAGAGCGGGTATATGTTCGAGTCGGATCATATTTCGGTCCGGACCGACGTCAAGGACTTCAAGAAAATCGAAAGAAGCCAGAAGAGAGGAGAGCGCCAAACTTACCAGTAGGCAATTCTACTCAAATTTCTAATTTTGGTTGAATAGGGAATATCCGTAAAATGCTTCTAGGGTTATTTTAAGTTGAAGTCAGACAGGCTGTTTGGGGCTATTTTTACCCGTTCGTAAGCAGGCAGTGTTTCGCCAATAACTGTCATTGAGCAAAAAACATTTTGGGGACTACTTTTACAGTTCAAGGCTCTCGAATTGTCAGCGCATCGATAATCGGACAGTCAGGTACATTATCGCCAGTGCAGTTGGCCGAAATTGCAGTCAGCGTCTGTTGCAATCGTTTCAGGTCAGCAATTTTTGTTCGAACCTCCTTGAGATGATCCGAAGTGATTGCATGTACTTCGCCACATGATGGAGGGGCATCAGTCAATCCTAAAAGAGACCGAACTGCGTCTAAAGAAAAGCCAAGGTCTCTGCTTCGTTTAATGAAACTCAGCCTAGCTTTATGATTGGAGTTGTAAACGCGTTGACCTCCAGAGGTACGCGGAGGATTGGGCATTATCCCGATTTTCTCGTAATATCGGATCGTATCAACCTTCACACCTGTTGCTATGCTCAATCGCCCAATTGTGATGTCAGACATGCTTGCACCTGTAGTTACTCTAGGTTTTATAGTACTCATATGTCTGATGAAATAGAAACAAAAACTGGCAATAAAAAGAAAAGTGGATGGTTCGCGAGTGGTGGCGTTCTTACCAGTTTCTTTGCCTTTCTCGGCGCGTCTTGCTGTGTGCTACCATTTATACTGGTAAATCTTGGAATAAGCACGACCATTGTCGGAAAACTTGGCTTCTTTGTCCGCTATCAATCCATATTTCAGTGGTTGACATTAGGCTTGCTGGGCGCAGCGACCTTCTTTGCTTTTCGATATGGTCGACCACGGATGCGCGTTATAATTTTGCTTGTCATAGGCTTTATTTTTGCGGGCATGGCGTATCTCCTTCCATCTTATGAGAAAGAAATATTGGAATGGCTGAATTTGAGATAACTGGAGATTTTATCTCCCACTCGACCCTAACCTGTCCTAAGTGTGGTTTCCAATCAAAGGATAAGATGCCTACGAATGCCTGTCAGTTCTTCTATGACTGCAAAGGATGTGGCGCATTACTCAAGCCTAATCATGGGGATTGCTGCGTATATTGTTCGTTTGGAGATGTGGCCTGTCCGCCTATACAAGTCGGCGATCATTGTTGTGACTAATGTTTCACAAGAATTACTTTCTAAGTCTCTGGCTTGATATCAACGACCGTTTTGGGGTTTGAAACGGCCAGTTTTCTAAGCCATTCATCAGTAAATAAAGGGCCAACTACTGCCCCATAATTCAGATAAAAATATAACACTTTTGAGCGCGGGTTCTTTGAACTGGCGCTCTTTTTGCATCTCACTGAATTGATAATAGTGTTATCTCGTTCTCAATTTGGAGTAATTGTTATCAGGCTTGAAATCTCCAAAAGCGGACATTCCTCTTCGATTAATTGGATGTCAGATGATCATCCTTTTCCTTCCATTCAATGACATGCCTTCTTTAGCGCAACTAATCTCCAATAATTGTAAGGTAGAGGCGCTAAGAAACCGGCTAACAGCATAAGTGGAATGACATACCAGGTCAGCTTGGCTCCGCCTGTGACCCAGACGTCTACTAAATTCATCGAAGCTTCCATTGCGATCATAGAAATAAAAGACATGCCAATGGCTGTCTTAAAAGCAAGTCTGAAGGCCATCTGACGTGATAAAATTATGGTTTCTAGAATGATTGAGGTGAGCAATCCATTTATAATGGCTAAGGTCATAATAGACCAAACTGGCCAAGGGATATCCATAAACTGAAAGAATGCGATCGTTCCAAAATCACCTATGGAACACCCCACCAAACACCACAGTGTATTTGTTGAAGCTTTCTTCCAACTTTTCCACACCAACCAGTTTAAATGTAGCCCATTGTTAAGTGATATCATGACTGTCTCGCTGACTTGTTCTAATTGTTGTCAGGACATGCTAATGTTTCCAGTAACTGGAAGGTCAACGTATAATATGAATATCAGTAAAGTTGCTAAAATCTCTCAATTGCCTACGAAAACCGTACGCTATTATTCTGAAATTGGCCTAGTGGAAGCAAACGGACGAACCGGGGCAGGGTATAGAGATTATAGCGAGCAAGATGCCCGTAAGCTCTGCTTTATTCGTAGAGCACGTGAATTTGGTTTTACTATAGATGAATGCCGGTCATTACTAAGCCTGTATGAAGACAGAGATCGCAGCAGTTCTGAGGTCAAAGCGTTGGCTCAAATCCGTCTTGATGAGATCGAACAAAAACAAATAGAATTGCAATCCCTGCATGGTGCGATTTCTCATCTGATTAAAAACTGTAGTGGAGATCATCGTCCAGACTGTCCGATTATCGATTATCTGGAACAATGATCTCCGCAAAAGAGTTTTGAACAAGGCCTCCCATACAGGCGGCCTTTTCCTTTGCCACCCTGTGGGTACTGATGTTACTCGTGACCGGAATGGTCCATCATGCTGGCGAGACAATCATCACCAGCTACGTCGGTTTCACAGATTTTGGTGATCCGATAAGAGCCGTCTCGGCCTTTCTTGACCATAAAGCTGACTGTGTCGCCATCCTCAATACCAGTAAGGTCAACATCGCCCGCAATGTCAAAGCCCATGGTCATCGCACCCATTCCAATGGCATCAATAGGCCCATGATCGATCGTCAAAAAGTCACCTTGGGGGCCAAGTGATTCAACTACGCCAGTAGCGTGACCGATATCACGTGATTCCATGACGTGATCGGAATGAGAATGATCCATCACCTTGCCATTGGCCATCTCCATCGGCATCTCGGTTTGAGTAGATGTGTTTGAAGTCGGTGTGTCATTCGCGGTCTGCCCGCAAGCGGGTAGGATCAAAATTCCTGCGCTGAAAGCAATTACAGTGTAGAGTTTCATAAGCTTAGTCTCCTTCAGATAAAACAGTAGTAGCGCGCGTTTCTTTTGGAGCCTTTCCGGCGCTTGTGGAAAGGTTACGTCCGACCCAAATATAATAGACTGCAGGGATAACAATCAGGGTCAGCAAAAGAGTTGAGGTCATGCCGCCAAGCATGGGTAAAGCGATACGTCGCATCACGTCAGATCCCAAACCATCGGTAACGAAGATGGGTGCAAGTCCGGCAAAAATAGTAGTCACAGTCATAAGTTTTGGCCGCACGCGCATGGCAGCGCCTGCGCTGACCGCATCGAATAGCTCAGCCCTGTTCTTCGGCTGCGTTTCACGCACCTGAGCATCAATGTATAGGAGCATGACCACAGCTGTTTCGACGGCAATGCCGCCAAGCGCTATGAAGCCAACAGCGACGGCGACCGATAGATTATAGCCAGCTAGCCAAACTGCCCAAAGCCCTCCAATTAGACCAAAAGGGAGTGACAACATGATGATAGCGGTTCGATCAAGCCGTCCAAAATGCAACATGAGCAGAAGAAAAATGAGTGCGATTGCGGCCGGAATCGCTATACGAAGCCGTTCCCCGGCCTGTTGCATCTGTTCATATTGTCCAGAAAACGCCACAGCATAACCTGAGGGAAGGTCGACATTCTCTGCGACAGTTCGTTGCGCTTCTGCGACATATCCTCCGATATCGCGGCCCACAATATCGACAAACACCCAGCCTGTCAGACGAGCATTCTCAGAGCGGATCATGGGAGGTCCCTCTGTAAAGCTAATGTTTGCAAGCTCGCCGAGTGGGATGTGGGCTCCAGCAGGAGTTGGTACAAGGATGTCTTCTAGGTCTTCGCTGGTTTCGCGGAACGGGCGATCATATCGGAGCATAATGTCATACCGTTCACGTCCCTCGACACTTTCGGCAAGGCGCATGCCACCAAGAGCCGTTTGTACAACAGACTGGAAAACGCCCATATCGATATTGCGCCTCGCAAGTTCACCGCGATCTGGCATGATTTCGAGATACTTGCCTCCAAGAACGCGATCAGCGAAAGCAGAACGAGTACCCGAAACGTCGGCAATAACCGTTTCAATATCACGCGCGATCCGCTCGATTTCAACGAGATTATCACCAGTCACTTTCACACCAATGGGGGTCCGCACACCGGTCGAGACCATGTCCATACGGATTTTGATCGGATACCCCCAAGAATTCACCAAACCAGGCATTTGAAGTTTTGAGTTTAGCTCTTCATTGATCAGATCGGCAGTCATGCCAGAACGCCATTGATCTTTGGGCTTAAGCTTGACCCAGGTCTCAATCATTGTCAGCGGTGCAGGGTCGGTGGCTGTGTCGGCTCGGCCCGCTTTGCCGAAAACACGTTCCACTTCCGGCACGGTCATCATTATTCTGTTCGTCTGTCCGAGAATTTCGCGCATTTTGGTAGAAGAGACACCTGGCAGCGTGGTTGGCATGTATAACAATTCGCCCTCATAAAGGGCTGGCATAAATTCTGAGCCGAGCCGTTGGATAGGGACGATGACACTTGCGGTGAGGGTGATTGCTAATGCGACCGTAATCCATTTGAAACGAAGCGCGGCGTGAATAATCGGTTTGTATATCCAAACAAAAAAGGCGTTGACCGGGTTCTCCTGTTCACGCCGCATTCGCCCGCGCATGAGATAAAGCATCAGAATAGGAACCAATGTAACCGACAAGATAGCAGCGAACGCCATTGCATAGGTCTTGGTGAAGGCAAGTGGTGAAAATAGCCGGAAACTCTCACCTGATAGTGCGAAGACCGGCAGGAACGAGACCGTTATGATTAAGAGAGAGAAAAAGATCCCTGGGCCGACCTCCTGAGCTGCTGCGATCACTGTTTGTCGATGTAGTTTGGCACTTGGCTTTTCATCGAGTTCCGAAAGTTTACGACTCGCATTTTCAACCAGAACAATAGAAGCATCCACCATTGCACCGATCGCAATTGCAATGCCACCAAGGGACATGATGTTTGCGGTTACGCCCTGGAAGGACATGATCAGGAATGCACCAAGGACACCCAATGGTAAGGTGATGATCGCTACAAATGACGATCGTACATGCAGAAGAAATATGAAGATAACGAGGGCTACGGCAATCCCTTCTTCGATTAACTTGTGTTCAAGATACTTTACTGCGCCTTCAATTAATGGCGCTCGATCATATACTGTGACAATCTCTACCCCGACCGGGAGGCCACGCTGAAGGTCTGCAAGCTTGGCTTTTACCCGCTCGATAACCTGCAACGCATTTTCGCCGTCTCTCATGATGACGATACCGGCAACAGTTTCGCCTTCTCCGTTTAGTTCGACAATCCCACGCCTAAGTGCCGGTCCTGCAATTATGCGTGCAATGTCAGATAGCAGAACGGGCGTTCCATCGCGTGCATAAATGACGACATTATCTAGGTCATCCTTGCTATCGACATAACCCGATGAACGAATGATAAACTCGTTTTCGCCTTGTTCCAACACCCGCCCGCCAACTTCACTAGAAGCAACTTTAACGGCCTCGCTTATACGACGGAGTGGCACATTATAAGCACGCAATCGGTTAGGGTCGATCAGGACCTGATACTCCCGTACAAACCCGCCAACTGAGGCAACTTCGGATACACCTTCAACCCCTGCCAGCTCAAGTTTTAGGAACCAGTCCTGCAAGGATCTCAACTGCGCCAGATCGGTGCCGCCGGTCTTGTCGATTAGAGCGTATTGATAGACCCAGCCAACCCCTGTGGCGTCCGGACCAATTTGCGGCACAGCGCCTGGTGGAAGCTCTGATCCCAGTCGCGAAAGTGCTTCGACTACTCTAGAACGAGCCCAATAGAGATCCACATCATCTTCGAAAATAACGTACACAAAGCTGGTACCAAACATAGATGCACCGCGCACATCTTTTGTTTTAGGAAGACCTAGCATGTTGGTCGAGAGCGGGTAGGTAACCAAGTCTTCAACGATTTGCGGGCTTTGGCCTGGAAAGTCTGTTCGGATAATGACTTGGGTATCGGTCAAATCAGGGACCGCGTCGAGTGGTGTATTATCTAGCGCGAACCAGCCCGAGATGGCCAATGCCGCTGCGAGTGTAAGTACGATCAATTGATTTGAAATCGACCAAGAAATGAGCTTCGCGATTCCAGACTTGGACGGATCACGGCCTGCTAGGTCTTCATTGTAAGGGTCTGACATAATATACTCCTACTGATGACCAGAATGCGGATCGATAGCGCCGCGCTCATTGTCGGACGCCTCAACGCCCGCCATTGGGTCGGGCCAATCAACGGTCTCAGCAGCGCCGTTTCCGTAAGGATTGCGGGCCGCTCCACCTTCCTGCACCCAGAGGCGATCTGTGTCAGTCTCGCGGTAAAGCACTAGGCCAGCCGTTTGATAGTGGACGGGCGCGCCCTCCAGCAACCACGGTTCAAGCGCCGTCATCAAGTCTGACAGCGTTGCGGCCAGCGCTTCGCCTTCACGCGCAGCTTTCGCGGCCCGCAGAGCTGTTTCTGCCGACTCCAGAATATCAGCCAGCTTGGTGTCAGCAAATCGTGTGCGCAACGTTTCACCCAGCCTCAAGGCTGGGTCCACGAAGTAGGGATCGATCTTATAGCGATCGGTCAGCGCTTCATGAAAATAGAGCGCCATGTCAGTAAAGTGATCGATCTCTGCGAGTGTCGTGGTGTCCACTGGAAGTTGTGATAGTGGCGTTTCTGGTCCGGCAGCAAATGCGGGCGGGGCTTGAAGTTTGGAAAACCCTTCGCGTAAATTAACTTCGCTATCCAGCATAAACTGTCCGCTAGCGACGACTTGTTCCCCAGAAACCAATCCTGAAAGAATTTCAGTCAATCCGTTTGCTGAGATACCAATGCGCACAGCACGTCCGGCAAACCTACCTTCACCAAGTGCCATAATGACATGCGCTCCTCGGCTATCACGCAAGATCGCTTCGGTCGGCACTGCAAGTCGGGGAGTGTCTCCGCCTAGATCGAAACGGATGTCAGCGTAAGCTCCAGGGCGAAGATAGCCTTTCGAATTATCGATCTCTATACGAACATCACCCGTTCGTGTTTTTGAGTTAATGGTAGGGTAGATATAGTCTACCCGCCCGGTTGCTGAAGCATCAGGCGCGCTTAGAAAGTCAAGCAAAACAGGCATACCAGTATCAATAAGAGCAAGGTCCTGCTCGGGAATGGACGCAATGATCCAAACATCTGCATAGGACTGCAGCTTTAGAATTGGCGTTCCAGGTTTAATATAATCACCTTCGCGTACCTGAAGTTTGTCGACAGTACCTCCAGCCTCGGCATAAACAGGTACACGCTCAAGCACTTCGCGCGTTTCGGAAATACGGTTGATGATAACGTTCTGCATACCGATGGAACGCAGGCGCTGGCGGACAGCAGCTATTCGGTTTTCGTTTCCTATTGCGAGAGACGCAATATAGTCTTTTTGGGCTGCAATCAATTCTGGGCTGTAAACACGATAGAGCAGGGCACCAGGTCGAACCGTATCACCTTCAGCCCGAACAGTGAGATTTTCAATCCACCCTTCAAGACGAGACGCTGATACTGCTTCTAGCCGTTCATCTGCTTCTACTGTCCCAAAGGCACGCACGGATTGTCCGAATGACGTTGTTTCAGCAACGGCCAGCCGAACACCCATTGTCTGAATCATTTCTGGAGCAACGATCACTGTCGATGATGTTGAAGCCTTGGCGTAGACGGGTATGTAGTCCATTCCCATCGAATCCTTTTTCGGTACTGATGACGTATCAGGCTGTCCCATCGGATGCTTGTAGTAGAGGATCTCTCGTTCTCCAGAACTCGAAGACCCAGAAGTTGGAACAAGGTCCATACCGCAAATTGGACATGAGCCGTCCGAGTCAGTTGAAATGTAGTGGGGATGCATGGGACAGGTATATTGTTGCACCTGTCCGGGCGTATTTTCTTTTTGCGTTATTGCGGTTTGGCTATTAGGAAGTGCCTGCTCGACACTACAGGCGGAGAGCAGGAAACTGAGCGCAGAAGCGCTGTATTGAAGTGTTTGTTTCATTGGGACACCAAAAGAGCATTCATCCGCGCAATCGCAATGTCACGGCGGGATTGTTCAAGCGCGATCTGTGCGCGAAAGGCGATGGAGGCGATTTCTCCATCTATAATTGGAGAGTAGTCACCAACACCTGACTCATATGTTGTTAATTGCGCGGCGACCTGATCAGCGATCGCGTCAATCTTCTGTTGAAAAACTGCAATATTCTCTTCAGCCGCTCTACGCTTTGCATTGTATGTTGCATATTGAACTGAGGCGGTTCTCGTGGCGGCTAAATACCGCGCACGAGCCGCCTCTCGGTCGGCTTGAGCTGCGCGAAGTGCTGGAGCCTGCCGGCTGTCTGCCCAAAGAGGTATTGTGAATGTTACTGCTCCGGATACCCAATCATCGCCTGCAAAGGTCGACCCGGGTGCGCCATTGCCTTCATCGCGCTGCTGATAAGTTAGCTGTGCACCCCAATTGGGCCTGAAGTCAGCTTTCGCTTTATCTACGCCTGCATCCGCTACGTCAATTGCCTTTTCTGAGACCCGAACTAGATGGAAGGCTTGAGCATCTCCCTTCCAGTCTAAAGCTGAGATTACAGGCGCGGCAGTCTCTGGAACTAATCCAACAAGGTTAATCAATTGAGCTTCTACTTGACTCAATTGCCCTTGGAGTTCAGCCAGCACTATGGCGACTTCAGCTCGCTCAATATCAATTTCAGCTAACCGAAAGACTACTGGTCGTCCTGCATCAATTTCTGTTTGAACGATGTCTTCGAGTTCAGTGTATTTTGCTTCTCGTTCTTCTGCCAGCATACGCTGGGTTTCAATCCGTCGTTTTTCAATTAGTGCAATCTGCAATGCTGCGCGCAATTCAGCGAATCTCATATCTATCGCTGCATCGTTCTGCACAGTGCGTTGTTGAACTTCTTCGGATCTAGCTTCTCGACCAGCTTTATTAGGAAATTGCTGGCGAACGCTTATCGCCTTATTTGTCGGCAAGAACGTATCAAAAGACGGATCAAAGACTGGGAAATTATTAACCCCAAACGAGATCACCGGGTCCGGTAATCCTGTCGCTGCTTGCGCGCGTTCACGCAGAGCATCTGAGTCATAACGCATAGCGTTCAAAGTAGGGTGCTCAAGGAGCCGCGCTTCAAGTGCATCCATATTTTGAGCGATGGCTGCAGGACCAAGTGTCGACAGCAGGAGAGCTGCCAATACGGGGCGAAGGGGTTTATTGGGTAGTGTATACATCCTGATCTCCAATTAGAGGAGGTGAGTGAACAACAAAATAAGCCCCCGGTCAGCGACCGGCGGCAAGGCGTGTTCACATCAATCAGATCAGGAGAAATTGCTTGAGTTCAACAAGTGTTAGGTTGGCAATATGGTCTAATGCGGGCGGTCCTGTTGTCAGAACGAGCCGCGGCGCATCAAAGCCCGAAAAACGGGTCGTGAGCGTGGTCACCAGGTCAGCGCTCTGAGCCGCGCTAAAAGGTGCGGGCTGAAGCGCGTCATCAGTACTCGCAAGCGTGGTTTCGCAATCAAAACATCCCGCACAATCAGGGGCCGAAGGAGCGGCAGGCGTTTGGTCGACCTGCATTGCAGCCATAGTATCATGGCAGGTATCAGTGTCGGACATCGCCGCGCTGTCGTGATTAACGCCGATTTCTAAATGCGCGGCGTCATCATGGCCTGTCAAACAGCAGGCCATTGCCGGAGCACTTATCATTGCGATCATCGCAAAAATAGTTAAAAGGCGGGCAATCGAAATCATGGCTTCACCTATATCCGAATTGTCTAAAGAAATAAACACCACATACGGGCATGTGATCCGACAGCGCAGCTATTTTTAACGTCCGGCCAGCACGGCGACCAGTTCTTCGACCTTTTCTAACCTTGCTTTCAGGCTATTACCTTTCAATGAGCTCTCGATGAGGTTTTGCAAGTGATCATCCAGCATCACCGTTTTAGGGCTGACCAGCGCGACTTTGATCGCCTGAACCTGACGGACAATGTCGACGCAATAGCGTTCTTCATTGACTATTTGAGCGACGCTGCGATTCCCGCCATGACTCTAATCTCGAGTCTGATATAGCTTTTTCTTGAGGGTACGATGCGTGACCAGCGTAAACAGGTAATGGATTGGATCGAAAACAAGGACTAACACCAACATGAAGCTTGACAGAAAAATGCTCTCAACTGCTGCGATCGCAGCAGTTTTATTCGCAGCGCCGGCTCTAGCTCACACAACGATAAAGACGGCAAATATCGAAAATGGTGCAACTTTGAAGGAAGCGCCTCCGGCATTTGAATTCAGCTTTGGTAGCGCCGTCGGTCTCGCCGGGCTAGAGCTTGAAACCCTGGCCGGTGCAGCGGTGGCAATCAACTTTGATCCCCCCCGGGCCATGCAAAAGAGTTTTACCGTCGCATTGCC
>JGI2924J29684_1078122_pt1 | contig 31989 bp, 29 predicted proteins | sample BenlonsequencITS_FD_29684 | JGI IMG/M metagenome (IMG submission 29684)
CCCCGCTGCGAACCTTCGGATGACGGTCGCCGCCTTCCTTGCCGGTGCCGCCCAGGGTAACGCCCTGCAAAATCGACACGTCATCACCTACCACCGCGGTCTCGCCAATGACGATACCGGTGCCGTGGTCGAGCATGATGCCATTACCGATCCGGCTGGCCGGGTTGATATCGATGCCGAGGCGTTCGTTGCAGCGCGCTTGGATGAACATCGCCAGCAGACGCTCGCCCCGGGCTTGCAGGTCGTGCCCGACGCGATAGGCCTGCAGGGCGAGAAAGCCCTTGGAGAATAGAAAGACTTCCAGTGCCGTATCGAACGCCGGGTCGCGGCTGACGATTGCCTGCAAGTCGCTGCACGCCGCCTCGGCGAGCCGTGGGGCGTGATGGTGTATGCCGGCGAAGCGATCGGCCAACGTGTGGCTCTGGTCGGCGTTTTCGGCCAGCGCATGGCCGATGCGGTACGCCAGCGCACAGCCGAAGTCGGGACGATCGAGGATGGCCTGGCGAAACACCGTGGCCAGGGTCGGCTCCGTATCCAGTGCATGTTGCGCCTGATTGCGCAGGTCGTTCCACAAGGCGCTGACGGAATGGCTCGGCATGGGAAATTCCTTATGTTCGATACGAGTGATGCCCGTTGCCTGCAACTGTAGCAGTCCGACAGCGGCTGCTGTGGCGGCCTCGTATCGGGCAGTCGTCATCGGCTATTCTGTTCGCCTTCCTGCCGTCCCACATGCGGCAGGCTTGTCGGAAGGCCGTCATGCTCATCAGTAAACTGCCCAACGTTGGCACCACCATTTTCACTACCATGTCGCAACTGGCTGCGGACACGGGTGCGTTGAACCTGTCCCAGGGCTTTCCCGATTTCGACGGCCCCGAAGCGTTACGCGAAGCCGTCGCAGGTCACGTCATGGCGGGGCACAACCAGTACGCCCCGATGACCGGCTTGCCGGCGTTGCGTGAGCAGGTCGCGGCGAAGGTCGCCGGCTTGTATGGGCGCGATGTGGATGCCGCCGCCGAGGTCACGATCACCCCAGGCGCTACCCAGGCCATTTTCTGCGCGATCCAGGCGGTGATCCGGCCCGGCGACGAGGTCATCGTATTCGACCCCTGCTACGACAGTTACGAGCCGTCGGTACAGCTAGCCGGTGGCGTCTGCATCCACCAGCAGCTGAGCCTGCCGGATTTCCGCATCGACTGGCAGCGCCTGGCTGACGCCATCACACCGCGCACGCGGATGATCGTGCTGAACACGCCACACAATCCCAGCGGCGCGCTGATCGATGCCGATGATCTCGATCGGCTGGCTGCGCTGATTCGCGAGCGCGATATCTATCTGCTCAGCGACGAGGTCTATGAACACCTGGTGTTCGACGGCCGCGAGCATGCCAGCGTGCTGCGCCACGATGAGCTCTACCAGCGTGCGTTCGTCATCAGTTCCTTTGGCAAGACGTACCACGTCACCGGCTGGAAAACCGGATACGTCGTTGCGCCGCCGATGCTCAGCGTCGAGCTGCGCAAGGTGCATCAGTACGTCAGTTTCACCGGCGTGACGCCGCTGCAGTGGGCCTTGGCCGATTTCATGGCCGCTCATCCCGAACACCTGGCCGAATTGCCGGCGTTCTACCAGGCCAAGCGCGATCTGTTCTGCGATCTGTTGGCTGGTTCCCGCTTCAGCTTTACCCGTGCTGCCGGCACCTACTTCCAGCTCGCCGATTATTCGGCGATCCGCCCCGACCTCGACGACGTCGCCATGGCCGAGTGGCTGACCCGCGAGCACGGCGTTGCATGCATTCCGATATCGGTTTTCTATCAGCACCCGCCGGCCAATCTCAGGCTGGTGCGCTTCTGCTTTGCCAAACGAGAGGAGACGCTGCGACAAGCGGCGGAACGACTATGCGCGATTTGAACAATCTGCCCGACCTCGAACTGGCGCTGGTGCAGACCAGCCTGATCTGGCAGGACGCTGCCGCCAATCACGAACGCTTCGCCACGCTGCTGGATCAGGCCAGCGGCGCGGATCTGATCGTGCTGCCGGAAATGTTCACCACCGGCTTCTCCATGGAATCTTCCGCTCTCGCCGAGCCGGAGGAGGGCGCGACCTATGCCTGGTTGCGCACCCAGGCCGCGCGGCTGGAAGCAGTAATCACCGGCAGCGTGATCATCGAGGCGGCCGACGGCAGCCATCGCAACCGCCTGCTCTGGGCGCGCCCGGATGGTGAGGTGCTGCACTATGACAAGCGCCACCTGTTCCGCATGGCTGGAGAGCACAAGCACTACACCCCCGGGCAGCAGCAGGCGTTGTTCGAGCTGAACGGCTGGCGCGTGCGCCCACTGATCTGCTACGACCTGCGCTTCCCGGTGTGGAGTCGCGACCCGCACGGCACCGACCTGCTGCTCTACACGGCAAACTGGCCCGCCGCGCGTCGCGATGCCTGGAATCGCCTGCTGCCGGCGCGTGCCATCGAAAATCTGTGCTACGTGGCCGCGGTCAACCGGGTCGGCGAGGACGGCAAGGGCTACCCGTACAGTGGCGACAGCCAGGTGCTCGACTTCAAGGGCGACACGCTGCTGAACGGCGAAGATCGCGATGCGGTATTGCGTTGCACATTGCGCGCGCGCGACCTGGCGGCGTTCCGCGAGCGTTTCCCGGCCTATCACGATGGCGACGAGTTCGAGCTGAAATTCTGACGGTATGCCGATCAGCGCGCGGGCTGTTCAGCGGTCCGCGTGACCAGATAGGTCTGCTTGTGTCCGCGTCGCTGGTAGGCCTCCATCCACCGCTCGGCGCTGGCGCGATCATGGAAACGCTGCATTTCCACTTCGTTGCCGTTATCGTCGATCCGGTAAAGCACCCAGCTGGGTCGCTCGGCCGCTGATCGCTGCGTATTCATTGGCTTCCCCTGAGCAGCAAGCCATTCGGAAGTCCAGCCACTTGGGAGGTGTCCGGTGAAGAGCCTTCTTCAGCTCAGCGAAGTCTATGCCATTCTCGAGCCGGGCCCCGTGGTGTTGCTTGGCACCTCACTGGGCGGGCGGGCCAATCTCATGCCGCTGTCATGGCATTGCATGATGGAGTTCGAGCCACCGCTGGTCGGCTGTGTGGTCAGCGCTGGAAACCATTCGTTCAGCGCCTTGCAGGCCACCGGCGAATGCGTGATCAACGTCCCGACCGAGTCACTCGCTCGACAACTGGTTGGTTGCGGCAATTGCCATGGCGATCAGTGCGACAAGTTCGCCTGTTTCGGACTTACCCCGCTGCCCTCGGCAGAGGTGGCGGTGCCGCGAGTGGAGGAGTGTTTTGCGAATCTGGAATGCCGCGTGGTGGATCGGCAGCTGGTGGATCGCTACAACTTCTTCATCCTGCAGGTGGTGCAGGCGTGGATCGATCCTTCCGTCACTGCGCCACGTACGCTGCATCATCGAGGCTACGGCAAGTTCATGCTTGCCGGAAAGGAAATCCAGCTCGCTTCAAAGATGCGTTGAGCGACGGCGTAGCCATACCCAGCCATAGATACCCACATTGACCAGCAGCACCACCGCGGCCAGCACGTATTGCGCCGGCAGGGTCAGCCAGTCCGGGTAGATCAGCGGCATCAGATAGTGCTCGACGAAGCCTTCGCTGTAGCCAGCGTCGCCCGCACGCAGACGCAGCAGCTGCTCCCAACGTGTCAGTGGGCATCCACGGTCGGCTATTTCGACGAATATCGCCCAGGCCGCCGCCGGCAAATGCCATAGCATCATGCTTGGGCGCCACAGGCAGAGGAGGCCGCCCAGCAGAGCGAACAGCACGAAGGCAAGGTGCAGAAGCAGCAACCCGTCCGCTGCAACGCGGTAGATCATGGCGATGACCTGGCGGGACGGGCACCGGGCAGCTCGGTAAGCTGGCGGTCCTGCAGCTTTGCGAACAGCAGCAGGCCGCCCAGCGCGCCGATCAATGCCAGGAGCATGTCCGACTGGGTATCCCACGGGTCTCCCTGGGTACCGAGGAAATCTACTGCGCCTTGACCAGCCAGGAGTGCGACCCACCATTCGATCAGCTCATAAAAAGCACTGATGGCGAGAGCCACGCAAACCGCCAGCAAATTGAGCATTCTGCTTCTAACCAGATAGCCACCGCGGAGCAGGATTTCCCTGGCGATCAGCGCTGGCACCAGCCCCTGCATGAAATGCCCCAGCTTGTCATATGGATTACGACTGAGTTCGAAGAAGTCTTGCACCCAGAAGCCCAATGGCACGCGCGCGTAGGTATAGGCGCCGCCGAGAATGAGTACCAGCGCATGGGCGGCGATCAGTACGTACAGCAGCTGTGTAAGCGGCGTCCGCTGGTAGGTACAGAGCAGTATCGGCGCCGCGATCAGCACTGGTGCGACCTCCAGTAGCCAGGTCGGCCTATCGTAGGGAGCTATCCCGGAAACGATCAGCGCCAGCAGGACGGCGCTCGCCAGCGCAACATTGACGGAGGTTCGCTGCATAGGGTCTGCCTTGGGCGAATACTGGCGCTAGCATGGCGCTGCGTTGCAACTACGGCAAGCGGTCGCTTGGAGCGTCAGCGCGCAGCGACCGACGGGGCCTTGCTGCAACTTCGCCGGTCAACGCTGCCGACATGGTCGTTGGCGTTGCCCTGTACGCAGGCGATGCGCTGGTTGCGCCAGCGCTCCCATTCGCTGACCGGGTACTGGCGGTTCCAGATGTCGTACAGACGCCGGTCCTGCTTCGACAGGCGCAGCTTGTAGCGCTCGCTCATGTACAGATAGGTGCGGGCAATGGCGCCGCGGCTGTATTCGGGCGGCATCGCCGTGCGCTGCTTGAAGTTGACCACGAAGGGACAAGCACCGTACTGGCTGGGCTTTTCGCTGAGCATGCCGAAGCCGAAGTTGCTGCGGTCGCCGTTCACCTCGCCGACCACCGGGACCAGGTTGTGCAGGTCGGCTTCCGCCCGGCTGAACACCGGATCGTTGGCCGTGCAGTGCTTGCGTCCGCCTTGTTGCCAGCATTGGCGCTGATGGCCGATCACCCAGGCCGGCACGATATGCTCCCATTCGACCCGCTCGGCACGTTTGGGCTGCTTGCGCGGAATGTAACCACAACTGGCGAGATCGATGCGGTTGCCCTTGAACTCGCAGCCGCAATAGAAATCCACCGGGCGGTCGGCATAGATGGTCCAGGCTACCTTCTTGGCCTCGCGGAAGGTGCGAGGCGCGTCGGCGTAGCTGCTGGAGGACACCAGCAGGGCGAGCAGGAAAAAGCTGAAGCGGCGCATGGAAATCTCGACGACTGAACGAGTTCCGCATCCATGCGAAGGGCCGGCATTCTACCGTCCTTGCTATTAAAAGCCATATAAAACAATAACTTGTATGATGTCACCTGGCCTTCATCTGCCCCAGGCGATTGATCCACAGCGAGGCGAGGATGATCGTCCCGCCCACCGCGAGCAGTAGCAGATTGGTCGTGGTGCCCCAGAACAACAGGTTGAGCATCAGGCCCACCGGCACCGCCATGTTGTTCATTACCGCCAGGGTACCGGCATCCACCAGTGTCGCGCCCTTGTTCCAGCAGAACTGGCCGACAGCGGTGGCCAGCACGCCCATCCAGATCAGCACCGCCCATTGCGTCGTGGTGGTCGGCAGTTTTTCCGCATTACCGAACAGCAGCCACGCCGGCAGCACGATCACCAGTGCGCCGAGAAAGAAGTAGCCGAAGCGGCGATGCAATGGCACGTCGGAGGGGTAACGCTGCGCCAGATGCTTGTAGAACACCTGACCGGCGGCGAAGGTGAAGTTCGCCAGCTGCATGAGCAGGAAGCCGCCGAGAAAATCGCCGGAAACCCCGTCGTAACGGATAAGTCCGGCGCCGAACACCGCGACGGCTGCCGCGACCAGTGCCCAGGGGTTGAAGCGGCGGTTGAGCGCATCGTCGATCAGCGTCACGTGCAGCGGCGTGAGCACGGTGAACAGCAGCACCTCGGCGACCGTCAGCACGTTGAAACTCATGTACAGGCACAGGTAGGTGACGCCGAATTGCAACGCGCCGACCAGGGTCACGCCAGCAATAAAGCCGGGGGCGACGCCGCGCCAACGGGTCAGCGGCAGAAACACCAACCCGGCGAGGATCACTCGCGTGAGCACGGCGAAATAGCTGTCCACCTGGCCGGCCAGGTAAACGCCGATCAGGTTGAAGGAAAAGGCCCAGAGTAGGGTGACGAAGATCAGATAGCGCATGCCGGCTCCTCGACTAAGGCCGGCGACGTTAGCGGTTGCGCATGAAAGAGGGAAGGGCTGGCGAGCCTGCAGGCCCGCCAGCCGAACGATCAGGCCGACTTCAGGGTGGCCATGTCGATGACGAAGCGATACTTCACGTCGCTCTTGAGCATGCGCTCGTAGGCGTCGTTGATGTCCTGCATGCGGATCATCTCGATGTCCGAGACGATGCCGTGCTCGGCGCAGAAGTCGAGCATCTCCTGGGTTTCGGCGATACCGCCGATCAGCGAGCCGGCAATGCGGCGGCGCTTGAAGATCAGGCCGAACACGCTCGGCGACGGGTGCGGCGAAGCCGGTGCGCCAACCAGGGTCATGGTGGCGTCGCGCTTGAGCAGATTGACGAAGGCGTCGAGGTTGTGCGGCGCGGCAACGGTGTTGAGGATGAAGTCGAAGCTGTTGGCGTGCGCCGCCATCTCGTCCTTGTTCTTCGACACCACCACTTCGGCAGCGCCGAGGCGCAGGGCATCTTCACGCTTGTCTGGCGAGGTGGTGAACAGCACGACCTTCGCGCCCATGGCATTGGCGATCTTCACGGCCATGTGGCCAAGACCGCCGAGGCCGACCACACCGACCTTCTGCCCCGGGCCGACCTTCCACTGGCGCAGCGGCGAGTAGGTGGTGATGCCCGCGCAAAGCAGCGGCGCGACGGCGGCGAGGTTGTCGGTGTGGTTGATGCGCAACACGTACTTTTCATCCACCACGATGTTGTCGGAATAGCCGCCGAGGGTGTTCTCGCCACCGCCGAAGGCCGGACCGTTGTAGGTGCCGACGAAACCGTTCTCGCAATACTGCTCCAGCCCTTCGCCACAGGACGAGCAGGTGCGGCAGCTATCGACCAGGCAGCCAACGCCGGCGATATCGCCCGCCTTGAACTTGCTGACGTTCGCGCCGACCGCGCTTACACGGCCGACGATCTCGTGGCCGGGCACCGAGGGATACAGGGTGTTGTTCCACTCGTTGCGCGCGGTATGCAGGTCCGAATGACAGACGCCGCAGAACAAAATCTCGATCCGCACGTCGTTCGGTCCTACTTCGCGGCGCGAGAAGGAGTAGGGGGCGAGCGGGGTGCTTGGATCGAGGGCGGCGTAACCGATGCTGTTGCTCATGACGGCTCCTTTGTGTGTTCGGAATTTGCAGAGGCCAAGCCTAATGGCGGCGAAGTCGGCTGCGTTTGCACAATCCTGCCGAAGGCTGGTGCGTTTCTGCCGCAATGGTCGCCAGGGCTGATAGCGCAGACTGAGTTGGGAGGCGTTCAGTGACGAACAGTTCAGTCGCTCATCGCTGTTTGGAGGTTTGCCGTCACTGCTGGCGGATAGCGGGAGGGGAAGGCGGGCCGTGCGGTAGGTCGCAGGACTAACGAAGGCGGGCCCGGATGCGGGCCCGCCGTTCAGGCTCAGGCTGCCTTGTCCTGGGCCTCGCGCAGGGCGCGGTTCATGGCGCTGAACAGGGCGCGGATGCTGGCAGTGGTGATGTTCTCGTCGATGCCGATACCGTGCAGCGGCCGCTCACCGTCCAGACGCACCTCGATATAGGCTGCGGCCTTGGCGTTGCTGCCGGCACCGATGGAGTGCTCGTGGTAATCCATGATCTCCAGCTTGACCGGCAGCGCAGCGACCAAGGCCTCCAGCGGGCCTTTGCCGATGCCGCGCCAGTGGACGACTTCGCCATCAGCGGCCACTTCCACGTCCACCGCGCTGGTGCCGTTCTCTTCCTGCAGGCGATGACCTTTGAGCGTATAGGGCGCGGTTGCCTGCAGGTACTCGGCTTCCAGCAGCGCGTAGATCTGCTTGGCACTCATCTCCAGGCCGAGGCGGTCGGTTTCCTTCTGCACCACCTGGCTGAACTCGATCTGCATGCGGCGCGGCAGGCTGATGCCATATTCCTGCTCGAGCAGGAAGGTGATGCCGCCCTTGCCGGACTGGCTGTTGACGCGAATCACCGCCTCGTAGCTGCGGCCGATGTCGGCCGGGTCGATCGGCAGATAAGGCACTTCCCAGATGCTGTCCGGGTCCTGCTGGCTGAAACCCTTGCGAATCGCATCCTGGTGCGAGCCGGAGAATGCGGTGTGCACCAGGTCGCCCACGTAAGGGTGGCGCGGATGCACCGGCAGCTGATTGCATTCCTCGACCACCTTGCGCACCGCGTCGATGTCGGAGAAGTCCAGTTGCGGGTCGATGCCCTGGGTGTACATGTTCAGTGCCACGGTCACCAGGTCGACGTTGCCGGTGCGCTCGCCATTGCCGAACAGGCAGCCTTCGACGCGATCGGCGCCGGCCATCAGGCCCAGTTCGGTGGCGGCCACGCCGGTGCCGCGGTCGTTATGGGTGTGCAGGCTGACCAGTACGCTGTCGCGCCGGTCGACGTGACGGCAGAACCACTCGATCTGGTCGGCGTAGATATTGGGTGTGGCGGCTTCGACCGTGGCTGGCAGGTTGAGGATCAGCTTCTGTTCCGGCGTTGGCTGGAACACCTCGATCACGGCATTGCACACCTCGACAGCGAATTCCGGCTCGGTGGAGCTGAAGATCTCCGGCGAGTACTCGAAACGCCAGGCGGTTTCCGGGTTCTGTGCGGCCAGGCGCTTGATGATCTGCGCTGCATTGACCGCGATGTTCACCACGCCGGCCTTGTCCTGATTGAAAACGATGCGGCGGAAGCTTGGCGCGGTGGCGTTGTAGTAGTGGACGATGGCCTGCTTGGCGCCCTTCAGCGATTCGAAGGTGCGGGTGATCAGATCCTCGCGCGCCTGGGTCAGCACCTGGATGGTGACGTCGTCGGGGATGTGGCCGCCTTCGATCAGCTCCCGGACGAAGTCGAAATCGGTCTGCGAAGCAGAGGGGAAGCCGACCTCGATTTCCTTGATGCCGACCTGAACCAGCGTCTTGAAGAAACGCATCTTCTTCGCTGCATCCATCGGCTCGATCAGCGACTGGTTGCCATCGCGCAGATCCGAACTCAGCCAGATCGGTGCCTGGGTGATCGTCTTCGACGGCCAGGTGCGATCCGGAATGTCGATGGCCGGGAAGGCGCGATATTTTTTCGACGGGTTCTTGAGCATGGTCATGGCGTTTCCCCAGGTGAAGCTTGAGCAAGCAACTTGTTTGCCTGTTACAGGCGGTGGTTTATGGTGCAAAGCTATTGCTTGATGGTCGGTGCGTGCAAGCTTCTGACAAAAATTGATGTTTTGTTCCAATAAATGATCAGTTGTGGTTTTTTCTGCTGATTCCTGAAGAAAAGCTCGAGCTTGATTGCTCCCGCTTCTTGCGGCCTCATGTCGCAGCAGCATCCATGCGGGCTGCGTGCGATCATCGGGCTACCTCCCGCTGGGTTACGTCACGGTCAACTGAAGGACATGCCGGTGACACGCAAACGGCTTACGACATTGAGTATCTGGCTTGGCCTGTTCGCCATGCTGATGATTCATGTCGGCCCGTTGTACTCTGCGGTTCAAGCCGCTCAGGCCGCCCAGCTCAGCGAGCACCATCACCATGCCGAACATGAGCCCTCCGCTCACGGCCACCATGGCCAGGCACGCGCGGGGGAGCCGGCCTGGCTCGCGGCGCTGGACCTCTGCGGTTACTGCGAGCTGCTGACGGTCAATCCACCGCTCAGTCTTTCCGTCCAACTGGTTCTGCCTCACCACGAACCGGGTTATTTCCAGCCCCTTCCCGAACAGCCGCTGCCGCCTGCGCTGCGTCGCAGCAGTGGCCATCCCCGTGCCCCTCCGCTTCTGCCCTGCTGACGTTCATCGACCGCTAATGGCGGTTCAATCACATGCAGAAGTGGAAATTCTATGTCCAGCATTACTCATGGCTGTACGGCGCGCGTGCGCCTGTCTGAGCGTTTTTCGATTCAACCGTCCCGCCTGCGTTGGCAGTTCGCCCATGCCGCGTTGCTGGGGATGCTCGCCAGCGGTGTGCTGGCGGCCGACGCCGATCACTCCGGTCACGCCGAGCATGCTGACGCGGTCGAGCTGGCGCCGATGGTTATTACCGGCGTCGGCCAGCAATCCCCGCTGACGGTCGTCACCGACCCGAAGATCCCACGCCAGCCGATGCCGGCCAGCGATGGCGCCGACTACCTGAAGACCATTCCCGGTTTTTCGGCGGTACGTAACGGCGGGGTGAACGGCGATCCGGTGTTCCGCGGCATGTTCGGCTCGCGGCTGAAGCTGCTCTCCAATGGCGGTGAAATGCTCGGCGCGTGCCCCAACCGCATGGATTCGCCCAGCTCGTACATCAGCCCGGACACCTTCGACAAGCTGACCGTCATCAAGGGCCCGCAAACAGTGCTCTGGGGGCCAGGAGCGTCGGCCGCCACGGTGCTCTTCGAACGCGAGCCGGAGCAGTTCAGCGAGCCGGATTACCGCATCAACGGCAGTCTGCTGACCGCCTCCAACGGTCGCTTCGACCGCAACCTGGATGCCGCCGCGGGCAACAGCCAGGGCTATGCCCGGCTGATGGCCAACAGCTCCCAGGCCGATGATTACGCCGATGGCAACGGTGATACCGTGCCGTCGCGTTACGACAAGTGGAATACCGATGTGGCACTGGGCTGGACGCCGGATGAAGACACGCTGATCGAGCTGACCGCCGGGCGCGGCGATGGCTACGCACGCTATGCCGGGCGCGGCATGGATGGCAGCCAGTTCCAGCGCGAAAGCCTGGGGCTGCGCTTCGAGAAGAGCAATATCGGCGAGACGTTCTATGGGTTGGAGGCGCAGGTCTACTACAACTACGCCGACCACATCATGGACAACTACAGTCTGCGTGACTTCGTGCCGACCTCGATGATGAAGGTGCCGACACTGTCGCGGGTCGATCGCCGTACCCTCGGCGGCCGGCTGGTCGGTACCTGGCAATGGACCGACGTCGAACTCAAGGCCGGTGTCGATGCACAGCGCAGCGAACACCGCAAGGTGATGAACCCGAATCTGCACGTGAACCAGATGGTCGCCGCGGCTGGCAGCGATGCATTGCCCTGGGTGCCGGACGCGATGCTGCACAGCTACGGCGTCTTCGGCGAGCTGACCTGGCAGCTCAGCGAACGCGAGAAGCTGATCAGCGGTCTGCGTCTGGATCTGCATGAGGCGACCGATGAGCGCGACTACTTCAACAGCCACCATCCGACGCTCAAGAACGGGATGGGTATGCCCGTCAGTCAGGATTGGGACAACCCCACCGCCGGCGAAACCCGCCGCGATACGCTCTACAGCGGCTTCGTGCGCTACGAGGAAGAGCTGACCAGTGTGCCTGCCACCTGGTACGCCGGCCTCGGTCATGCGCAGCGCTTCCCTGACTACTGGGAGCTATTCGTCTCCAACCCCGGTCCGGTCGGCACGGTGCAGTCGTTCGATTCGGTACGGCCGGAGAAGACCACCCAGCTGGACGTCGGCTTGCAGTACGCGAAAGGACCGCTGGAAGCCTGGGTTTCAGCTTATGCCGGCGTGGTCGAGGACTACATCCTGTTCAGCTACGTGCCAGGCGTGATGCCCGGCATGCTGCGCGCCGAAGTCAGCAATATCGACGCGACCATTGCCGGCGCTGAAATGGGTGCGAGCTATCGTTTCACCAGTAACTGGAAGGGTGACGCGAGCCTGGCTTACGCCTGGGGCAAAAACCGCAGCGATGACCGCGCCATGCCGCAGATTCCGCCATTGGAAGGGCGTCTTGGGTTGACCTATGAGCGCGACAACTGGAGCACCAGTGGCTTATGGCGGGTCGTCGCTGCGCAGAGCCGCGTTGCCGAGAACCAGGGCACCGTGGTCGGCAAGGACTTCGACGAGAGCGCCGGCTTCGGCGTGCTGGCGGTCAATGGCGCCTACCGGCTGAACAAGAACTTCAAGCTCAGTGCGGGCGTCGACAACCTGCTGGACAAGGCCTACAGCGAGCACCTCAATCTCGCCGGCAGTGCGGGCTTCGCCGATTACGGACTGGAACCCACCAGTCGGGTCAACGAGCCGGGCCGCACCTATTGGGCGCGAGTCGACATGAGCTTCTGAAGGAAATAACGGTGGTAAAGGAGCGAGGCGTTCCCTCGCTCCGGACGTAGGTTGGCGCTGAGGCGCGGGGTTTGAAGGTGTGGCCCGCGGCGCTGGCGTCAGGGAGGACGCAATGGGCAGTGCTCAAGGCTGCGCTATCTGCTTCGTGCCTCAGCGCCAACCTACGATTAATCGATGCCGCATGCCTGGCTGCTCGGTCAGCATCGTCACCGTTCTTGTCTATCTTTGCTGGGATGCGCCCGGCAAGTCCTCGCCATCATCTTCGGTCGAATGTTCCTCACGCGCCGCCAGTACTGCTGCGCCGCGGGGCATCAGCGACTCGCCCCAGTTGCGGATGTCTGCACCGCTAGGATGCTGGAACACGCGCAAGCCGAATTCCGGCAGGATCGCCAGCAAGTGATCGAAGATGTCCGACTGGATCGCCTCGTACTGCGTCCACGCCACCGTATTGGTGAAACAGTAGATCTCCAGCGGCAGGCCGTCGGCGGTGGGGCTCAGCTGGCGCACGATCAACGTCATGTTCTGATGAATGCCGCCGTGGCTGCGCAGGTAGCGCTCCACATACGCACGAAAGCTGCCGATATTGGTGATGCGTCGGGTATTCACCGGCTCCTTGCCACGCTCTTCGAGCTTGGCATTCCATGCCTCTATTTCCCTGGTTTTCTCGGTCAGGTACTCGTCCAGCAGATTGAAGCGATGCAGACGCTCGCATTCTTCACGGCTGAGAAAATGCACGCTCTGCTGATCCAGATACAGGCTGCGCTTGATGCGCCGGCCGCCGCTTTCCTGCATGCCGCGCCAGTTCTTGAACGAGTCGGAAATGAAGCGCTTGGTCGGGATGCTGGTGATCGTCTTGTCCCAGTTCTGAATCTTGACGGTATGCAGGGCGATATCGATCACGTCGCCGTCGGCATTGAGCTGCGGCATTTCCACCCAGTCGCCGACGCGGATCAGGTCATTGGAGGTGATCTGCACGCTGGCCACCAGCGAGAGCAGGGTGTCCTGAAAAATCAGCATCAGCACCGCCGCCATGGCACCAAGGCCGGACAGCAGGATCAACGGCGAACGATCGATCAGCGTGGCGATGATCAGAATCGTCGCGATGGCGTAGACGACGATCTTCACCACCTGCAGATAACCCTTGATCGGGTGCAGGCGGGAATCCGGACGGCGCTGGTAGATGAGGTTGACGATGTCCAGCACGGCGCCCAGGGCCAGCGCGATGGTCAGCACGATGAAGCCGCCGCAGACGTTCTGTACCACCGTGACCGCGGCTTCCGGCAGGCCCGGCACGGTCGTCACGCCGATGGACAGCACCAGTGCCGGGACGATGTTCGACAGCCGCTTGATGACGCCGAAATCCTGCAGCTTGTTCTCTCGGGTGTGTTGCAGCAGGCGGTAAAGGCCGCGCACCAGAATGCGTTTGACGACCCAGTTGGACAGCCAGGCGGCGAAGATCAGCGTGGCGCTGGCGAGCAGCGTTTGCAGTTCGGCGTGGGCTCTGAGCCAGTCCAGCCAGCCGGCCAGATCGTCAGACATGGTCTACTCCATCCAGTGTGTTCAGGCGCGACCTGGACAAAGCGCATCGGTCGCGGCGCGATTTGTTCGTACGGCGGCTTTGCTCAGCGGATGAATTCGCGGCCGATGCTCTTGAACAGCTCGGTGCCGGCGCGTTCCATCCATTCGAAGGCAACCATCTCCCGCGAGACGATCACCGCACCGGCTTGGCGCATGCGCGCCAGCGCGAGCGCCTTGTCGCTGGCCCGCCGCGAGCCGACGCCTTCTTCGACAACGAAGACCTCGTTACCGCGGGCGAGCAGGTCGAGCACCGTCTGCAGCACGCACACGTGAGTTTCGCAGCCGCAGACGACGAACTGCCGGCGTTCGCCACCCGGGCGCTGGAACAGCTCGCCGTCGCTTGCCGCGGAAAAGTGCAGCTTCTCCAGAATGGCGGCTTCGTCGACGCCGTCACGCAGGGCGGCGATCGTCCTGCCCAGCCCCTTGCTGTACTGCTCGGTCAGCAGCACCGGCACGCCTACGCGCTGTGCTACCTGCTGCAGCCAGGCAGTGTGCTCGGCCATGGCTTCACTTTCGAGGATTACCGGGAACAGGCGTTCCTGGATGTCGATGATCAGCAGGGTGGAGTCCGTCGCTTTGATGCGCATTGCTGTCGTTCCTTTTGCTGTGTTCAAGGCTTGTAGGCGCCGATGAAGATGGCTGGGTCGACACGGGCATCGTTCAGGCTCACGTTCCAGTGCAGGTGCGGGCCCGTGGCACGCCCGGTCGCGCCGACCTTGCCCAGCACCTGACCCCGCGCCAGTTGCTCGCCGACCTTCACGCCGATCTCGGAAAGATGGCAGAACATGCTGATCAGCCCCTGGCCGTGATCGACGAATACCGTCTTGCCATTGAAGAAGTAGTCACCGGTGAGTATCACCTTGCCGACTGCCGGTGCCTTGATTGGCGTGCCGGTCTTCGCCGCGAAATCCAGGCCGGAATGCGGGTTGCGTTCCTCGCCATTGAAGAAACGGCGCAGGCCGAAGGGCGAGGACAGCGGGCCAGCCACCGGGCGGTCGAACAGCAGATTGCTTGGCTGGTTGGCGCTGAACTGGCGATAGGCACGGTTCTGCTCGTCCAGTTCGCGCTCGATGCGCTTGAGGTCGGCCGGGTTCGGATTGACCTGGCGCTGGTTGTTCAGGGTGATGTGTTGCGCGCGATAGTCGCGACTCTCGACCTGGAAGGTCTGGGTGCGGCCATCGATCTCCAACTGCTGCGCGCCCGGCTTCACAGAAAGCGGGATACCGACGATGGCGATCCAGCGCTGGCCGTCCTCGCGCACCACCAGCGTCGGTTTGCCCTGGTAGCGGGCCTGCGGCGCACTCGGGCCGTTGCCGAGTTCGATCACGGCAACGCCGCCGGGTACGGGTTTATTCAGCAGGCGGGTGATGAATCCCTCGGCATGGGCCGGCAGGGCAATGGCGAGGGCGAACAGCAGGGCGAAGACACGAGGCATGGGTGGGTCCGGTGCAGGAAACGGCCCATCCTCGCGTAAACGCTGGAATAGAGAAAGACCCAGGGATGTCAGAACGTTTCCGGCCAAGCGGCTGCCGCAGGGTCTACAGCAACGGCAGCGTTACTGGCTCCAGATGATTGTCTTCCACGCGCACCTCGAGCTCGCCCTCGCCGAGCCGGGCCTTCAGCCGCTGCCCGGGCTGGGTCTGGCTGGCGCTGCGGATCGCCTGGCCGCGCTCGTCGAGCAGGATGCTGTAGCCGCGACTGAGCGTGGCCAGCGGGCTGACCACGTTGAGCGTCTGGGCGAGGCTTTGTAGCTGCTGGCGCCGGCCTTTCAGGTTGGCCTGCATCGCCCGCGGCAGTCGTGAGGAGAGGTGTTCGAGGCGCTGGCGCAACAGATTCAGAGAACGCCCCGGATGTTGCGCGGCCAGGCGCGTTTCCAGCCGGGCCAGGCGCTCCTGGCCGCTGCACAGGCGGCGGTCGACGGCGCGCAGCAGGCGCTGCTCGAGGTCGTCGATGCGCTGGGCCTGCTGCTGCAGACGTTCGCCCGGATGGCGCAGGCGGCGGGTCAGGCCTTCCAGACGCATGGCGTCACGGTGCAGACGGTCGCGCATGCGCAGCACCAGGCGCTGTTGCAGCCCGCTCAGCCGGTGTTGCAGGTCGGCGCTGCTGGGGGCCAGCAGCTCGGCGGCCGCGGATGGCGTCGGCGCGCGAACATCGGCGACGAAATCGGCGATCGAGACATCGGTTTCGTGGCCCACCGCGCTGACGATCGGCGTGACGCAGGCGTCCACCGCGCGTGCCACGGCTTCTTCGTTGAAGCACCAGAGGTCTTCGAGCGAACCGCCGCCGCGGGCCAGGATCAGCGCATCGAAGCCCTGAGCGTCGGCTAGCTGCAGCGCGCGGACGATCTGTCCGGTGGCTTCGCGGCCCTGCACTGCGGTCGGGATCAGCGTCAGCTCGACCTGCGGCGCGCGGCGTTTGAACACCGAGATGATGTCGCGGATCACCGCGCCGGTCGGCGAGCTGACGATGCCAATGCGCCGCGGGTGGGCGGGCAAAGCAGCCTTGCGTTCGGCAGCGAACAGGCCTTCGGCGCTGAGCTTTTCCTTCAGTGCCTCGAAGGCCAGGCGCAACGCGCCGTCGCCGGCTGGCTCCAGCGTATCGAGAATCAGCTGGTAATCACCGCGCCCCTCGAACAGCGAGACCTTGCCGCGCACCCGCACCGCCAGGCCGTCGCGTAGCGCCTGGCGTACCCGCGCCGCGTTCTGCCGGAACAACGCGCAACGCACCTGGGCGTTCTTGTCCTTGAGGGTGAAATAGATGTGGCCGGACGCCGGGCGGGCGAGGTTGGAAATCTCGCCTTCGACCCAGACCTGAGCGAACACGTCCTCGAGCAGCAGGCGGGCGCGGCCGTTGAGCTGGCTGACGGTGAGGACTTCGCGATCGAGATTCAGACGCTGGAAGGGATCTTTGAGCATGGCGGCGATGATATGCCGGGCGCGGCCATGCGCAAACCGAAACTGCACGCACTGGTCTGCCCGCTCTTGACCGGATCGGGCGTGGCGCTAAGCTGCGCGGCCTTTCTTCATCTCCGTTTCGAGCCGTTATGAGCCATAGCCAAGCGATCATCGTGCCGCGCGTTTCCACGTTCCCGGGGCACGAAGCCAAGGCGCGGATGATCCTGCGCTGGCTGGCCGAGCGGCGCATCGTCGAGGCGCTGCCGACCACCTGCGGTCGCGGTGTTGGCGGCATGGGCTACGCGATTGCTCCAGGCGCGCGAAACGTCGTGATGCATCCGGAGCGCTTGCCCTATGGCGAGGCGATCAATGGCCTTGAGGTGGTGACCAGACGCTGCATCTATACACCGACGCAGGATTTCGCCGAAGAAGCAGGCTGCCCCGAGTGCCGCCGCGAGATCGGCGAGGCGCTGTTCGAAAGCCTGGATGAATGGACGCCTCGACAGACCGACAATTTCACCTGCCCGGAGTGCGGCTTCGAGGACGACATCAACGGTTTCCTCTTCATCCCGCCCTGCGCCTTTTCCAATCTGGGTTTCATCTTCAATGGCTGGGGTGAGGCTGGCTTTCGCCAGGCGTTTCTCGACGAGTTCGCCGAGCGCCTGGGTTTCAAGGTGGCGCTGATTATTGATCGGGCGTGACCGGCTGGTCATTTCGGAAATGCCGTGCATTTAGCTGTGCGCGACGTACCTCACATCCGCATTGAGCGTGACGGGGTGCGTGGGTATAATGCCGCGCTTCCTTTTTCCCGCCTGGGAGCCCCCGCCATGCTGCGTATCAGCCAAGAAGCCCTGACTTTCGATGATGTTCTCCTGATCCCGGGATATTCCGAGGTTTTGCCGAAGGATGTCAGCCTGAAGACCCGTCTGACCCGCGAAATCGAGCTGAACATTCCGCTGGTTTCCGCGGCCATGGACACCGTCACCGAAGCGCGCCTGGCCATTGCCATGGCTCAGGAAGGCGGCATCGGCATCATCCACAAGAACATGAGCATCGAGCAGCAGGCTGCCGAGGTGCGCAAGGTCAAGCGTCACGAGACCGCCATCGTTCACGATCCGGTCACCGTCACGCCGGAAACCAAGATCAGCGAGCTGCTGCGCAAGGCGCATGAACTGGGCTTCTCCGGCTTCCCGGTGGTTTCCGGCAAGGAGCTGGTCGGCATCGTCACCGGGCGTGACCTGCGCTTCACGCCCAATGCCGGCGACTCCGTCGCGGCGATCATGACGCCCAAGGACAAGCTGGTCACCGTGCTCGAAGGCACTGGCCTGGAAGAGATCAAGACCGAACTCTACAAGCACCGCATCGAGAAGATGCTGGTGGTGGACGGCAACTTCCACCTGCGCGGTCTGGTGACCTTCCGCGACATCGAGAAAGCCAAGACCTACCCGCTGGCCTCCAAGGACAGCCAGGGCCGTCTGCGCGTCGGCGCCGCGGTCGGTACCGGCGCCGATACCGGTGAGCGCGTCGAAGCGCTGGCCGCTGCGGGTGTCGACGTGGTGGTGGTCGACACCGCTCACGGTCATTCCCGCGGCGTGATCGACCGCGTGCGCTGGGTCAAGGAGAACTTCCCGCAGGTGCAGGTGATCGGCGGCAACATAGCCACCGCCGAAGCCGCGCTGGACCTGGTCAAGGCCGGCGCTGACGCGGTCAAGGTCGGCATCGGCCCAGGCTCGATCTGCACCACGCGCATCGTCGCCGGTGTCGGCGTACCGCAGATCTCCGCCATCGCCAACGTCGCTACCGCCCTCGAAGGCACCGGCGTGCCGATGATCGCCGACGGTGGCATCCGCTTCTCTGGAGACCTGTCCAAAGCCATCGTCGCTGGCGCCAACGCGGTGATGATGGGTTCGATGTTCGCCGGTACCGAAGAGGCGCCGGGCGAGATCGAGCTGTTCCAGGGCCGCTCCTATAAGGCCTACCGCGGCATGGGTTCGCTGGGTGCCATGTCCCAGGCACAGGGCTCCTCGGATCGCTATTTCCAGGATTCCGCCGCTGGCGCCGAGAAGCTGGTGCCGGAAGGCATCGAGGGCCGTGTGCCGTACAAGGGCTCGCTGGCAGCGATCATCCATCAGCTGATGGGCGGCCTGCGTGCTTCCATGGGCTACACCGGCAGCGCCACTGTCGACGAAATGCGCAGCAAGCCGCAGTTCGTGCGCATCACCGGCGCCGGCATGGCTGAGTCACACGTGCATGACGTGCAGATCACCAAGGAAGCGCCGAACTACCGGGTCGGCTGAAAAATCGATCTGACGCTGCTGCGCTAGGTCATGCTGCGTTGCCTGCCGTCGCTCGCGACGCGGCAAATCGATTTTAAAAGTATGAAGAAGGGGGCTGTTCGATCAGCCCCGTTTCATTTGTGACTACCACGAGAGATGCCCATATGGCTCATCCTGACATTCACGCTCACCGCATCCTGATTCTGGACTTCGGTTCCCAGTACACCCAGCTCATCGCCCGCCGCGTGCGTGAGATCGGCGTCTACTGCGAGCTGCATCCGTGGGACATGAGCGAGGACGACATCCGTGCCTTCGCGCCGCGCGGCATCATTCTCGCCGGTGGCCCGGAGTCGGTTCACGAGGAAGGCAGCCCGCGCGCGCCGCAGGCCGTGTTCGATCTCGGTGTGCCGCTGTTCGGCATCTGCTACGGCATGCAGACCATGTCCGAGCAGCTGGGTGGCAAGGTGCAGGGCTCGGACGTTCGCGAGTTCGGTTATGCCCGCGTCGATCTGGTCGGCAAATCGAAGCTGTTCGACGGCATCGAAGACCACATGGACGACGACGGCGTCTTTGGCCTCGATGTCTGGATGAGTCACGGCGACAAGGTCACCGAGATTCCGGCCGGCTTCCATATCCTGGCCAGCACCCCCAGCTGCCCGATCGCTGCCATGGGCGACGATGTCCGTGGTTACTACGGCGTGCAGTTCCACCCGGAAGTGACTCATACCCGTCAGGGCGGGCGCATCCTTTCCCGTTTCATCCTCGACATCTGCGGCTGCGAAGCGCTGTGGACGCCGTCCAACATCGTCGAAGATGCCATCGCCCAGGTGCGTGCCCAGGTCGGTGATGCCAACGTGCTGCTCGGCCTCTCCGGTGGCGTCGATTCGTCGGTGGTTGCGGCGCTGCTGCACAGGGCGATCGGCGACCAGCTGACCTGTGTCTTCGTCGACAATGGCCTGCTGCGCCTGCACGAGGGCGACCAGGTAATGGCCATGTTCGCCGAGAACATGGGCGTCAAGGTGATCCGTGCCGACGCCGAAGCGCAGTTCCTTGGCAACCTCGAAGGCGAGGCGGACCCGGAGAAGAAGCGCAAGATCATCGGCCGTACTTTTATCGACGTGTTCGATGCCGAAGCCAGCAAGCTGGACAACATCCAGTTCCTTGCCCAGGGCACCATCTACCCCGACGTGATCGAGTCGGCCGGCGCCAAGAGCGGCAAGGCCCATGTGATCAAGTCGCACCACAACGTCGGCGGCCTGCCGGAGGAAATGAACCTCAAGCTGGTCGAGCCGCTGCGTGAGCTGTTCAAGGACGAGGTACGCAAGATCGGCCTGGAGCTCGGCCTGCCCTACGACATGGTCTACCGTCACCCGTTCCCGGGCCCGGGTCTGGGTGTGCGCATCCTTGGCGAAGTGAAGAAGGAGTATGCCGACCTGCTGCGTCGCGCGGATCACATCTTCATCGAAGAGCTGCGCAACTTCGACTGGTACCACAAGACCAGTCAGGCGTTCGTGGTGTTCCAGCCGGTCAAGTCGGTCGGTGTGGTCGGCGACGGCCGTCGCTACGCCTGGGTCGTTGCGCTGCGCGCGGTGGAAACCATCGACTTCATGACTGCACGTTGGGCGCACCTGCCTTACGAGCTGCTGGAGAAGGTATCCAACCGCATCATCAACGAAATCGAAGGCATCTCCCGCGTCACCTACGATGTGTCGAGCAAGCCGCCCGCCACCATCGAGTGGGAGTGATCTGAAGCAATGAGGGCAGCCCAGGCTGCCCTCATGCTATGCGCAGCCTCCGCAGAGAGGCGCGTCGAGCCTGATGGGCCCATCAATTCGGACTGGCTGGAGCCCATGCATGTCCTTTACTCGCAGACAGATTCTCACCGGCCTGGCCGGTCTTGGTGTCGTCGGCCTCGCCGGCAGTGGTGCGCGCTACTGGCTCGGCCGCCCGGCCGACATCACCACCCATGACTATGAGCTGATCGCCGCCCCGCTGGACGTGGAGTTGGTGCCCGGTCACGTCACGCCCGCCTGGGCCTATGGCGGGCAGGCGCCTGGCCTGGAGCTGCGTGGCCGTCAGGGCGACTGGCTGCGGGTGCGCTTCATCAACAATCTGCCTGAGCCCACCACCATCCACTGGCATGGCATTCGTCTGCCGCTGGAGATGGATGGCGTTCCCTACGTATCGCAGTTGCCGGTATTGCCCGGCGAGTTCTTCGACTACCGCTTCCAGCTGCATGATGCTGGCAGCTTCTGGTATCACCCGCACACCAGCAGTGCCGCCCAGCTGGGTCGTGGACTGGTCGGCCCGCTGATCGTCGAGGAGCGCGAACCGAGCGGTTTCCGCCACGAGCGCACGCTCAGCCTGAAGAGCTGGCATATCGACAAACAGGGTGCGTTCACCGAGTTCAGTGTGCCGCGCGAGGCTGCTCGAGGTGGCACGCCGGGCGTGCTGTCGACGGTGAATGGCACACATGCGCCCACGCTTGATCTGCCGGCCGGGCAGGTCGTGCGGCTACGCGTACTCAACCTCGACAATACGCTGACCTACCGACTGAACCTGCCGGACGGCGAGGCGCGCATCTATGCGCTCGAAGGCCATCCAATCGCGCCGATGCCGCTGGGCAAGGAGTACTGGCTCGGTCCGGGCATGCGTATCGACCTGGCGCTGAAGGTGCCGGAGGTCGGCACGGAGCTGTCCTTGCGCAACGGTCCGTTGCGGCTGGCGACGCTGCGTTCGGTGGCCCATGACGAAACCGCCGGCGACTGGCCGCCGGCGCTGCCGACCAATCCGGTGGCGGAGCCGGATCTGCAGCGCGCGGAAACCCTGCGCTTCAACTTCGAATGGGCCGGTACCCTGTCGACCGACGCCGAGCAGGGCGGAGCCTATACCTTCTGGCAGATCAACGGCCAGGCCTGGGATATCAATGACAAGAGTTGTGCGGAACGGCCGATTGCAACGCTGAAGAGGGATGGCCATTACATCTTCGAGCTGCGTAACCTCAGCCAGTACCAGCATCCGATCCATCTGCATGGCATGACTTTCAAGGTGATTTCCTCCAACCGCCGCAAGATCGATCCCTGGTTTACCGATACCTACCTGCTGGGCAAGAACGAAACGGCGCGTATCGCATTGGTCGCCGATAATCCCGGCGTGTGGATGTTCCATTGCCACGTCATCGACCATATGGAAACCGGTCTGATGGCGGCGATCGAGGTGGTATGAGCAAGGGCAGGGCGCAGCAGTGAGAAAACCGTTGATCATCGACCGCAGCCAGGACGAGCGCTTCATGCGTGAAGCCCTGGCACTGGCGGCGCTGGGCGCGGCGCTGGGCGAGGTGCCGGTGGGTGCGGTGCTGGTGCAGGATGGGCAGATCATCGGACGCGGCTTCAACTGCCCGATTTCTCGGCACGACCCCAGTGCCCATGCGGAAATGGTCGCCGTGCGTGACGCGGCGCAGGCAGTGGAAAATTATAGGCTACCCGGTAGCACGCTCTACGTGACGCTGGAGCCCTGCAGCATGTGCGCCGGGTTGATCGTGCACTCGCGCGTCCAGCGAGTCGTCTATGGCGCCACCGAGCCGAAGGCCGGCGTGGTTGTCAGTCGCGGCCAGTTCTTCGAGCAGGGCTTTCTCAACCACCGGGTGCTGGTCGAGGGTGGCGTGCTGGCCGAGGAGTGCGGGACGGTGCTCAGCGAGTTCTTCCGCCAGCGCCGGCAGAAGGGTTAGCGCGCCGCTGTTGTCGGCTGCAGCGTTTCATGGGCGGCGACGCTGCCCTGGGCCGGGAAGACCACCAGATGATCGGCAGCAATGGCGATGCCCACCTCCTGCCCAGTCGGGTAGTCGGCGTGGCTGGTGAAGATCGCAACCAGTTGGTTGCCGGTAGGCAGTTGCAGCCGGTACAGCGTCGACGCACCGAGAAATGTCTTGCCAACGATCAGCGCGCGCAGCGGACTGTCCGGCCTGTAGACGATGTCGTCCGGGCGCAGCAGCACATCCACCGAACTGCCTGCTGGCCAGGTGTAGGCGCGGTTGCCGCGGATCATGCCGAGCTCGGTCTGCACGGTCTCCGGATCGAGCAATTGCCCGCGGATGAAGTAGCCCTGGCCAATGAAGCTGGCGACGAAGGGCGTCAGCGGTTCGTGATAGAGATTGAACGGGGTGTCCCATTGCTCAAGCCGACCATCCTTGAACACGCCCACCTGATCGCTCACGGCGAAGGCTTCTTCCTGATCATGGGTGACCAGAATTGCGCTGGTGTTGCGCGCCTTGAGGATTTCGCGCACCTCATGGCTGAGGCGCCGACGCAACTCCACGTCCAGGTTGGAGAATGGCTCGTCGAGCAGCAGCAGCGCGGGTTCCGGCGCCAATGCTCGGGCCAGTGCCACGCGTTGCTGCTGACCGCCGGAGAGCTCATGGGGGTAGCGTTTGCCGAGTGCTGACAGGTGCACCAGTTCGAGCATCTCGGAGACGATGCGCGAGCAGTCCGGCTGCCTGCGGATGCCGAAGGCGATGTTCTCCGCCACGGTCAGATGGGGAAACAGCGCGTAGTCCTGAAAGACCATGCCGATGCGGCGCTTCTCCGGCGCCAGGGTAAGACCGGCACGGGAAATGACCGCATCTGCCAGTTGGATTTCACCCTGGTGTACCGGTTCGAACCCGGCGATAGCCCGCAAGGTAGTGGTCTTGCCGCAGCCGGAGGGGCCCAGCAGGCAGCCAATGTCGCCGCGGTTCAGATGCAGGTTGAGGTGCTGGACGATGCTCTGCTCGCCGTAGCCGCAGGCCAGATCACGCAGTTGCAGCAGTGGCGGCTCGGTCTTCATGCGTGGTGATAGGCCGGCTCGACGAGGAACTCAAGCAGCGCCTTCTGTACATGCAGGCGGTTCTCGGCCTGGTCCCAGGCTACCGAGCGCGGGTCGTCGAGCAGATCGTGGCTGATTTCCTCACCGCGGTGGGCAGGCAGGCAGTGCATGAACAGCACGTCCGCGGCGGCGCAGTCGAGCAGGGCGCGGTCCACCTGATAAGGGCGGAACGTCGCCAGGCGCGCGGCGGCTTCGTCTTCCTGGCCCATGGAGGCCCAGACGTCGGTGCTGATCAGGTGTGCGCCTGCGGCCGCTTCGCGCGGGTCGCGCAGTATCTGCACGCGATCACCGGCGCGGCCCATCAGCTCGGCGTTGGGCTCGTAGCCCTCGGGGCAGGCGACCTTGAGTTGGAAGTCGAACTGGATGGCCGCTTCTATATAGGTATTGCACATGTTGTTGCCGTCGCCGATCCAGGCCACCGTTTTGCCGGCGATGCTGCCGCGGTGCTCATGGAAGGTCTGCATATCGGCCATCAGCTGGCAGGGGTGCAGATCGTCGGACAGGCCGTTGATGACCGGTACGCTGGAGTTGGCGGCGAAGTCGGTCAGTGTCGAATGCGCGAAGGTGCGGATCATCACCGCGTCGAGCATGCGCGACATGACGATGGCTGAGTCGCTGATGGGTTCACCGCGACCTAGCTGGGTATCCCGCGGAGAGAGGAAGATAGCCTGGCCGCCAAGCTGGATCATGCCGGCCTCGAAGGACAGTCGGGTGCGGGTCGAGGCCTTCTCGAAGATCATGCCCAGCACGCGGTTCTTCAATGGCTCGAACAGGACGCCGCGCTTGCGCAGATCCTTCAACTCGATGCCGCGGCGAACCAGGCTGTTCAGCTCCTGGGGCGTGCAGTCCATCAGTGAGAGAAAGTGCCTTGCGCTCATATCAACTACCTTTATTGCCGCAGCGCGATCCATTGCTTTTCGACAGAAAAAGGGGACCGACGACTGGGGGTCGCACGGGGAGCGACGAAACGGGAAAGGCGCGATCTTATCCAGAAAGCAAGCGCAGGCGCAAATCCGGCCTATGCCAGCCATATCGGGCTGAATCGCAGTATTGGCGGCCCCTGCGCCATGATAAAGCCGAGTCCTCCGCTCGGCTTTCGCTAACGTTTTCCGTTACAATGCGCGGCAACCGTGTCTAGCCGAGGTACTCCATGGATATCATCGAAACCATCAAAGAACAGATCGCCAACAACCCGGTACTGCTATACATGAAGGGCTCGCCCAATGCTCCGCAGTGCGGCTTTTCCGCTCGTGCGACTCAGGCTGTAATGGGTTGTGGTGAGAAGTTCGCTTACGTCGACATCCTGCAGAACCCCGAGATTCGCGCCAACCTGCCGACCTACGCCAACTGGCCGACCTTCCCGCAGCTGTGGGTGAACGGTGAGCTGGTCGGTGGTAGCGACATCATCCTCGAGATGTTCGAGAAGGGTGAGCTGCAGACGCTGATCAAGTCCGCTGTGGGCAAGACCGAGGCCTGAGTCTCAACCGCCACAACAGCGTTTTTGCGAATGCCCGCATCGAACGATGCGGGCATTTTTGTTGGTGGTTGAGATATCCAGTAAAGGATGGCGTTCGAGCTCACCGATCTTTATCGCAATTTGCCGGTCAGAGCACGCGTCGAGACCGAGTCTGCCTCGACCAATCATCGAACGAGAGTCCCCTGCCGTATGCCTTATTTGCGAATGTTGCCCTTTCTGATCGTGCTGGCGGTCGTTCTCTTTGCCGGTCTCAAGCCAGACCCGGTGCCGCAGCTTTTCAGTCAGCAGGACAAGCTTCATCACATGATGGGGTTTGCGGCGCTTGTCTTTACGCTGCGACTTGCGTTTCCACGTCTGCCGATATTCTGGGGCGTTGGCCTGACGCTCGCGGCGGCGTTCGGGATCGAAATGGCACAGGGCATGCTGCCGCATCGAACGGCATCGCGTTGGGACATGGTCGCGAACGTGTTGGGCGTCCTGTCCGGTTGGTGTGGCTGGATGTTGGCACAAGCCTGGTGGCGCCAGCGGACAGGCGAGCCGGTGCCTGAGTAAGCGCTAGCCAGTTGGGCGCGTTTTCAGCGTGGCCCGAAGGGGTGGGCGAAGCGAATAACCTGGGACGCAGTCCCTGGTGAGAGTCCAGAGGCAATAAAAAAGCCCCGGTATCAACCGAGGCTTTCAGATTTGGCTCCGCGACCTGGACTCGAACCAGGGACCCAATGATTAACAGTCATTTGCTCTACCGACTGAGCTATCGCGGAACAACGGTGCGTATCCTACTGTTTGCAAAAGAGAAGTCAACCCTCTGCGCGATAGGAGCGGCGCCACTTCGGGGCCTGAAAAGGCCCCGAAGTGGGATCAATCAGAGCACCTGAACGATGGCGTCAGTGACGTGCCCGATGTTGCTGCGGTTCAGTGCGGCGGCGCAGATGCGGCCGGTGCTGATGGCGTAAACACCAAACTCGACGCGCAGTCGCTCGACCTGTTCAGCCGTGAGGCCTGAGTAGGAGAACATGCCGCGTTGGGCTGCAACGAAACTGAAATCCGTCTTCGCACCTTTGGCCGTCAATTGCTCCACCATGCTCAGCCGCAGTTCGCGGATGCGGCTGCGCATCTCGCCCAGCTCGGCTTCCCACATGGCGCGCAGTTCCGGGCTGTTGAGTACCGAAGCGACAATGGTGGCGCCATGGGTCGGCGGGTTCGAGTAGTTGGTGCGAATGACGCGCTTGACCTGCGAGAGCACCCGCGCGGACTCCTCGCGGCTCTGGGTGACCATCGAAAGCGCGCCAACGCGCTCGCCGTACAGCGAGAACGACTTGGAAAACGAGCTGGAAACGAAGAAGGTCATGCCCGACTCGGCGAACAGGCGCACGGCGGCGGCGTCTTCCTCGATGCTGTCGCCGAAGCCCTGGTAGGCGATGTCGATGAACGGGACGTGATCCTGAGCGCGTAGCACTTCGAGGATCTGTTTCCAGTCTTCCAGGTTCAGATCGACACCGGTCGGGTTGTGGCAGCACGCGTGCAGTACGACGATGGAGCGGGGCGGCAGGTTTTTCAGATCCTGCAGCAGACCGGCGCGATCGATGCCATGGTTGCTTGCGTCGTAATAGCTGTAGTTCTGTACCGGGAAACCGGCCGACTCGAACAGTGCGCGATGGTTTTCCCAGCTTGGGTTGCTGATGGCAACCACGGCATCGGGCAGCAGTCGCTTGAGGAAGTCCGCGCCGACCTTGAGTGCCCCGGTGCCGCCAAGCGCCTGGGTAGTCACGACCCGGCCTTCGGCGATCAGCGAAGAATCGTTGCCGAACAGCAGCTTTTGTACGGCAGCATCGTAAGCGGCGATGCCTTCGATCGGCAGGTAGCCGCGCGGCGCATTGGCAGCGATGCGGGCATGCTCCGCCTCGACTACGGCGCGCAACAGCGGAATGCGACCTTCTTCGTTGTAATAGACACCGACACCGAGGTTGACCTTGTTCGGCCGCGTGTCGGCGTTAAAGGCTTCATTGAGGCCGAGAATAGGATCACGCGGCGCCATTTCGACAGCAGAGAACAAACTCATGGTGAGGGGGCTCGAAAGAGAAGAGTGACTAGATTTACCACCCTCGCGTCGGCGCGCAGGGTGATGCGCAAACGGGGCGGTAGTATAGCGGTCATGCCTGTTGCCTGCGATATGCTACCGAGGTTTTCTGATCACTTTCGGTGCGTTTTGCGTACTGGAAAGATGGACGGTTTTCCGGCTTTGCGCGCTCATGCCAGGCGGTTGATTCGAAGTCGGCTCGCCGTCGCGCTAAACCTCGCTGGACGGCTGCGCAAGGTCCGGTTTTTGAAATTCGCACACGTTACCTAGAGAGGCGAAATGTCCAAGTTCGAACTGGTCACCCGTTTCAAGCCGGCCGGCGATCAGCCGGAGGCCATTCGGCAGATGATCGAAGGCATCGAGGCGGGCCTGTCGCACCAGACGCTGCTGGGCGTCACCGGCTCGGGCAAGACTTTCAGCATCGCCAATGTCATTGCCCACGTGCAGCGGCCCACGCTGGTGCTGGCGCCGAACAAGACGTTGGCCGCGCAGCTCTATGGCGAGTTCAAGGCGTTCTTCCCGAACAACGCGGTGGAGTATTTCGTTTCCTACTACGACTACTACCAGCCGGAAGCCTACGTGCCGTCGTCGGATACCTTCATCGAGAAGGACGCCTCGATCAACGACCACATCGAGCAGATGCGTCTGTCGGCGACCAAGGCGCTGCTGGAGCGCCCGGACGCGATCATCGTGACCACGGTGTCCTGCATCTACGGCCTGGGTGATCCGCAGTCGTATCTGAAGATGGTCCTGCATGTGGACCGCGGCGACCGCCTCGATCAGCGCGAGCTGCTACGCAGGCTGACTGGCCTGCAGTACACGCGCAACGACATGGATTTCGCTCGCGCGACGTTCCGCGTACGTGGCGATGTGATCGACATCTTTCCGGCGGAGTCGGATCTGGAAGCGGTGCGCATCGAGCTGTTCGACGACGAGGTGGAAAGCCTGTCCGCCTTCGATCCGCTGACCGGCGAGGTGATTCGCAAGCTGCCGCGCTTCACCTTCTACCCCAAGAGCCACTACGTGACGCCGCGCGAGACGCTGCTCGATGCCATCGAGAAGATCAAGGACGAGCTGCGCGAGCGGCTCGATTACCTGCGTAGTCAGAACAAGCTGGTGGAGGCGCAGCGGCTCGAGCAGCGTACCCGCTTCGATCTGGAAATGATCATGGAGCTGGGCTACTGCAACGGCATCGAGAACTACTCGCGCTATCTGTCCGGGCGCGATGCCGGTGAACCGCCGCCCACCCTGTTCGACTACCTGCCTGCCGACGCGCTACTAGTGATCGACGAGTCCCACGTTTCGGTGCCGCAGGTCGGCGCGATGTACAAGGGCGATCGTTCGCGCAAGGAAACCCTGGTGGAGTACGGCTTTCGTCTGCCATCGGCGCTGGACAACCGGCCGATGCGCTTCGATGAATGGGAGGCGATCTGCCCGCAGACCATCTTCGTCTCCGCGACGCCCGGCCCTTACGAGGCCGAGCATGCTGGCCGCGTGGTCGAGCAGGTCGTGCGTCCGACCGGCCTGGTCGATCCGCAGATCGAGGTGCGTCCGGCGCTGACGCAGGTCGACGACCTGCTGTCGGAGATCCGCAAGTGCGTGGTCAAGGAGGAGCGGGTGCTGGTTACCACGCTGACCAAACGCATGGCCGAAGACCTGACCGACTACCTCAGCGATCACGATGTGCGGGTGCGCTACCTGCATTCGGACATCGATACCGTGGAGCGGGTCGAGATCATCCGCGACCTGCGGCTGGGCACTTTCGACGTGCTGGTGGGCATCAACCTGCTGCGCGAAGGCCTGGACATGCCCGAGGTGTCGCTGGTGGCGATCCTCGATGCGGACAAGGAAGGCTTCCTGCGCTCGGAGCGTTCGCTGATCCAGACCATCGGCCGCGCGGCGCGCAACCTCAATGGCCGCGCCATCCTCTACGCCGACAACGTAACCGGCTCGATGCAGCGCGCCATGGATGAAACCGAACGGCGGCGCAACAAGCAGATTGCCTTCAACGAGGCCAACGGCATCGTGCCGAAGGGTGTCACCAAAGATGTGCGGGATATCCTCGAAGGCGCCACGGTGCCCGGTTCGCGCAGCAAGAAGCGGCGTGGTGAGGCGAAAGCGGCTGAGGAGAGTGCGCGTTACGAGAACGAACTGCGCTCGCCGAGCGAGATCACCAAGCGCATCCGCCAGCTGGAAGAGAAGATGCTCAGCCTGGCGCGCGACCTGGAGTTCGAGGCGGCTGCCGAGGCGCGCGACGAGATCCACAAGCTGCGCGAGCGCCTGCTGCAGGTCTGAGGCTCCTCTGCCTGTTTAGCCTCAGGGCCATCGTTTACGGTGGCGCCGAAGCCGCTCTCTGTTCCGCTGTGCGTAGCAAAGTGCTCCAGTCGGTGTCCGGCTGGAGCCGGCTGCACCTCGCCTGTTAACATTCGGCCCTTCTGTTTTTCTGTTCGTCCTATTCGTTCGAGATCATTCATGACCACCGTCCGCACCCGTATCGCGCCGTCTCCCACCGGTGATCCTCACGTTGGAACTGCCTATATCGCGCTGTTCAATCTGTGCTTCGCCCGTCAGCACGGCGGTCAGTTCATTCTGCGCATCGAGGACACCGATCAGCTGCGCTCGACTCGTGAGTCCGAGCAGCAGATCTATGATGCGCTGCGTTGGCTGGGCATCGAATGGGACGAGGGTCCGGATGTGGGCGGTCCTCACGGCCCGTACCGGCAGAGCGAGCGCGGCGAGATCTACAAGAAGTACTCGGACGAGCTGGTTGCCAAGGGGCATGCCTTCCCCTGCTTCTGCAGCAGCGAGCGCCTGGATCAGGTGCGTGCCGAGCAGATGGCGAACAAGGAAACACCGCGTTACGACGGCCATTGCATGCACCTCGAGCCGGCCGAAGCACAGCGTCGCATCGCTGCTGGCGAATCCCATGTGATCCGGATGAAGGTGCCGAGCGAAGGCGTGTGTCAGGTGCAGGACATGCTGCGCGGCACCGTCGAGATCGGCTGGGACCGCATGGACATGCAGGTGCTGATGAAGGCCGACGGCCTGCCGACCTATTTCCTTGCCAACGTGGTCGATGATCACCTGATGGGTATCACCCATGTGCTGCGTGGCGAGGAGTGGCTGCCATCGGCACCCAAGCTGATCAAACTCTACGAATACTTCGGCTGGGAGCAACCGCAGCTGTGCTACATGCCTCTGCTGCGCAATCCGGACAAGAGCAAGCTGTCCAAGCGCAAGAACCCGACCTCGGTGACCTTCTACGAGCGCATGGGTTTTCTGCCGCAGGCGATGCTCAACTATCTCGGGCGCATGGGCTGGTCGATGCCTGACGAGCGTGAGAAGTTCACCCTGGACGAGATGATCGAGCATTTCGATATCCAGCGCGTGTCGCTCGGCGGGCCGATCTTCGATCTGGAGAAGCTGTCCTGGCTCAACGGCCAGTGGCTGCGCGAGCTGTCGGTCGAACAGTTCGCTACCGAAGTGCAGAAGTGGGCGTTTAATCTCCAGTACATGATGCAGATCGCTCCGCACGTGCAGCAGCGCGTGGAAACCTTCAGCCAGATCGCGCCGCTGGCGGGCTTCTTCTTCTCAGGTGCATTGCCGCTCGATCCAGCGCTGTTTGCGCACAAGAAGCTGGATGCCGCTCAGGTGCGCCAGGTGATGCAGCTGATCCTGTGGAAGCTCGAGGCGCTGCGCCAGTGGGAAAAGGAGCGCATCACCGCTTGCATCACGCAGGTAGCCGAACACCTCGGCTTCAAGCTGCGCGATGTGATGCCGCTGATGTTCGCTGCCATAACCGGGCAGGCCAGTTCGGTGTCGGTGCTGGATGCGATGGAAATCCTTGGTCCGGATCTGACGCGTTTCCGTCTGCGCAATGCGCTCGAGCTGCTCGGTGGGGCCTCGAAGAAGGAAGCCAAGGAGTGGGAAAAGCTGCTGGTGTCTATCGTCTGACCGCTTCGAGCAGGGGCGACCCTGCTGGTCAGTCCCGCCGATGGACGGTAAGTAGTTGTTCCTAATGCCAAAAAATCTGCGGGTCGGTCGAAATTTGTTGTTGACACTGCCTGGGGGCGCCCCTAATATGCGCCCCGTCCTCGAGATGGGGCTATAGCTCAGCTGGGAGAGCGCTTGCATGGCATGCAAGAGGTCGACGGTTCGATCCCGTCTAGCTCCACCAATCTCGAAGAGCAGAATTTGCCACCAACCTGTATTCACCAGATATGGAAATACGGGTTGCGCTTGAAGGGTTTGCGTCCCCTTCGTCTAGTGGCCTAGGACACCGCCCTTTCACGGCGGTAACAGGGGTTCGAGTCCCCTAGGGGACGCCATTATTCAGCGATGCTTGCATCGCGCGTCGAGAGACGATAAATCCGGGGCTATAGCTCAGCTGGGAGAGCGCTTGCATGGCATGCAAGAGGTCGACGGTTCGATCCCGTCTAGCTCCACCAATCACGGCTTGTCGATAAGCGGTTCATCGGCAGGTTTGCGAAGGTTTCGTCCCCTTCGTCTAGTGGCCTAGGACACCGCCCTTTCACGGCGGTAACAGGGGTTCGAGTCCCCTAGGGGACGCCATTTT
>JGI2924J29684_1078121_pt1 | contig 31900 bp, 36 predicted proteins | sample BenlonsequencITS_FD_29684 | JGI IMG/M metagenome (IMG submission 29684)
CGATGCCGCTCAGGGTGAGTCTTTAGCTCGGCAGGCTGGATACACCCGGGGCGATGCCGCTCAGGGTGAGTCTTTAGCTCGTGCGGCTGATAGTCAGCAAAGCACCGGTTCCTCGGCCTCTGGTGGTTCCTCGGGTTCTGGCGGCTCTGGCGGTGGTGCCTCGGGCAGCGGTGGTGCTGGTGGTGGTGCTTCGACGGGTTTGCAGTCAGGGGCTGCGGTTGCGGAGCGTGGGGCTGATGCTGCGCCGCAGGGGGCTAGGCAGGCTGGCGGTGGTGGTGGGGGTATTGGGGCTCCTCCGTCGATCAGCGGTATCGGCGGTGGTCCGGCTGGGGGCGGGCCAGGTGGGGGTTCGCGGATTGGTGGGATCGGCGCTGGTGGTTCGGAGGTTTCTCGGACGGGTGTGCAGGGGGGTGGTGCGGCGGAGAAGCCCGCCGCGCAGCCGTCCTCGGGCGCGGGTGAGCAGCGGGGTGCTGGGTTGAGCCGTGCGGGGGGTTCTGCTGGTGCTGGGGGTGTTGGCGGGGAGACGCGGGCGATGTCGGCGCAGCAGGCGGCGCTCAAGGACGCGATGCGTGGTGACACTGCTGGGGGTGCTTCGGGGACGGGGCGGCATTTGGAGCAGCAGGGGCAGGCGTTGGGCACGCAGCGGGTGACGGAGCTCTCGCCGACGGCGCTCATGGCGGCTCGGGGGGAGACGGCGAGGGTGGCGGGTTCGTTCTCGGGGTTGCGGGACCGCATCGCGGCGGCGCATCCGGCGGCGGGGGCGGGGGAGCTGGCGGATTTGATCACCGGGGGCGGTGTGGTTGTCGGCGCTGGCCGCGCGGGGTTTTTGGCGGACGGGTTCACCTGGGGGCGGGTGGAGCAGCCTCCGTTCGAGCATGTGGGGTCGGGGGGTTTGGTGTTCTTGTTCGAGGACATGAGGGTCGCCCCGAATCCGCAGGCGGGGGTGTGGCGCCCGGTGGTGGCGCGGGTGACGACGACGGGCTGGTTGGGGCAGGTGGACCCGGCGATGCGGTTGCCGGAGGGCACGCGGGTGCTGGACCGCTCGAAGGCCCCGGCTGGGACGGACCACCTCACGAATCCGGGGTTGTTGGCTGTCGGGCTCGCGAAGTGGTTGTTGGAGGACGGTTTGGGCGGGGACTCCTCGTGGCGTTTGGCGGCGGTGTGTTTCCTTGAGGAGCCGGACTCGCGGTATGTGCAGGCTTTGCTGGCGTTGCCGCGCCCGGTGGAGGCGTATTGGCCGGACCGCCCCGGTTACGAGGCGGACGTCCCGCAGGCCGCAGTTCAGGACGCGCGGGCCCTGTCGTCGGAGGAGCTCGCGGTCAAGCAGAGTGACCCGTTGCGGCACGCGGCGGACATGGCGCGCCTGGCGCCGGACGGTTTGTACGATCCGGCGGGTTTGCCTCCCAAGGAGGCCGGGTGGTACCGCAAGTCCGTGCAGCGGGCGAACAGCGAGCGGATCACGAACGCGCGGTGGAAGCAGGAGTTGGACCAGTACCGGCGCGAGGAGCGCGGCGCGGGGGCGTTGAACTGGTGACCGCGGCGAACAGCAGGACGGGGAGGGGGTAGGGCGTGGCGCATCCGTTGGAGATGGTGAGCCCGGTGTTGGCGGGCGCGGTCAAGGCCGTGCCGAAGGAGAAAGCCCCCGCTGTCGCGGCGGGGATGGCCCGCGCGGGGGTGTCGGGGGCGTCCGCGTACACGCAGGGGCAGGTGTGGGGCCCGTTGTACGGGGCGTTGGCGAACAACGGGGAGGGGTCGGGGACCGGGGAGTTCGCCGCCGCGCGGGAGGCCGCGAAGGGCGAGTTGCGCTCGCACGAGCTGGACGGCATGGAGCTCCTCGCCCGCCTGGAAGGACGCGTCCCCGCCCCCGTCGGGGACGCCCCGCCCACCAGGGGCGAGTACGAGAACCACCGCAACCTCACCTGGCGCCTGCGCGCGATGCTCACCGCCCTGGAGGACCCCTACCCCGAACAGCTCCTCGACATCGCCCACTGCCTGCACAACGGCGGCATGAACGACACCGACATCACCCAAGCCCTATAAGCTGAGCTTGGACTGGAATCAGGAGCCTCTCAGTCTTGGTATATCTGGTATCTGGAGGAAATTTTCTGTCCTCGGGAACCGGGCAAGGTTTTGGCGCGTCCAACCTAACATTGAGGCTGCGTATTGCGCGCGTATCAGAAGGAGTGTATCAAAGTTATGACCGCTGATTCGGGTGGAGCCGGAATGGCGGACACTCCCTATGAAGGCATGACAAGTGCAGAGGTTAACGCTAAGTTCAATAGAGATATCGAGCGAAGGCTCGCTGAGCTAGATGAAGCTGAACGTGCTTTAACAGCCATTCGCGGCGTCGGAGAGGCGGAGCACGGCTCCGTGCGGGTCGAAGTCGACTCAAACGGGATGATTGTCGATATCAAGCTCGCGGATCGCGCTATGCATCTCGGTTCGCCAAAGCTGGAGCGGGCGGTGCTACTCGCCCTGACCAAGGCGAAGAATGCAGCCATAGCTGCTGGCGAAGCTCCGTTCTCAACGGTTGTCGGGGATGAAGAGGCTCGTGACTATACCGAGAAACGGCTTGAGCCGGAGCCTGAGGAGGAGCCAAAGGGAGGGGCGCTCTGGGGCGAGAACGGTAATCAGCGGCGCTGGGCCCCGGACCCCGACGAAGAGGAAGAAGAATACGACTGGCGCAGGGATCTGCGGCGCTGATTCGAGAAGGTCTTTGAGGAGGACATATGCGGGTCAATATTGATGGTATGAAGACGGACGCGAATCGCGTGGAGGATGTGGGAAGGCAAATAGTCGCCACGGGTAATAAAATGAAGAACGAGAATGCCGACAGCTCTGCTTATGGCTGGATCGGTGACATCTTCGAGGCAGGTCTCCGCATTCTTGAAGTCGCCGCAGGCGAAGGGCTCGCCGGACTGGGGAACACTGTTGTGACGACCGGTGGTCACCTTCGTGAAGCTGCGAAAATTTTCGAGGAGCAGGAGCACCACAACACGCAGAGCCTTGCCAACGTGGGCGATCAAGTGAAATACAATTTTTAGGCTGGGGAGGACGATATGCCTGGAACACTATTATCAGACGCTGTGCAATGTAAGAAGGACGTGCAGGATTTTGTCACGAAGCTCAAAGCGTTGAATCTTGCCCAGCACTCCGACAAGACGAGGGAGATCGACGCTTTTGACGGTGCTGTCTCTGACGGAGATTTTTTCATGTCCATCAGCAAGGATGTGATCGATTGGTTGATGAAGAATGTCGAGCAATTCAAGCATGTCGTTGACATAATTACCATGGATGAGAAAAAAGCTGACTCCATTGTCCATGATTGGTCGGATGCCTTCCCCAAGGAGCTGGCCCACCACGCTGATGACTTGAAGAGCTTGGGCAAGCAGATCGCGGCAGACTGGGGTTCAAGCACGATACCAGGGTTGAATTTCGACAGCACGGGCTTGGACACGATGGCAAGCACGTTCGGCCAATTGCAAGACGGAGTGAGCGGCCCTCCGGGCAGCGCTGACCACCCAACATGGTTCGTTGTGAGGCAGACGGCACTTGCTGAGATCCTGATCGTGTCGGGAGATGCCTGCTTGGCCGTCGGAGAACTCATCAACAAAGTCAACGATCTTATTAAAAAGATGATCAAAAAGATCAAAGACGGCCTTGCGAAACTGTTGCTTGCTGTGGTTAACAAGATTTTAACTGCCATAGCGGAGAAAATACCGGGCGTTGGCTGGCTGATGGAGGGCATAGATGTGATCGCGAACCATTCGGACGCGCTCACGCGGCTGATCCGCGATATCACAGATGTCATAAAAGAATTGATGAAGTACAAAGACGCGGTCTGGGAAGCGCTGAAGGAGGCGGACGCTATCGTCAGAGCAGGTGAGAAGGTGTTCAAAGACGTGGGGAACCTGCAGAGCCATTTCAAGTAACCGCGTCGGCTAGCCGCGCGCCGTCAGACAATCTGAACCGTTCCCCGACATAAGAGAGGTTTCCGCGTCGTGATTCCTATGCCAGAGTTTAAGGATTTTGATGACTGGGAACGAGAGATCAAACGGATACAGGACCAAACAATCCAGACACTGAAGGCAGTGAGTGCCGCTGCCCAGAAGTCTCGTGGCTCTGGCGCAGCCGAGCGGGGGATGATCATGGTAGAAATGAACGCCAAGGGCGACTACGAGACGCTTGTCATTGACAACGCTGCTTTCCGTTTCGGCCCGACCCGCCTGGCAGCTGGAATTCTGCAGGCTATGCGGGCTGCGCACAACGCGAGGTTGCGAACAATTCGAGAAGATGCAGTAGAGCAGGTTGGAGAGGACGCGGTGGGCGGTGCTTTCACGCCAAAGCTCTATCCTGACCCGGACGACGAAACCCCTCCAGACGACGAAGACGAAGATCAACCACAAAGGCGCTGGTAGGTTCGACTGCGAGCGCGGTAAGCGACGACTGAAAGAAAGTAGGGCTGAGAAATTATGGAACCCAGTAAAAGAGCGCATGCCAGAAGGAAAAGCGCTATGCTCCTCATGCTCGCCCTTATGCCAGCGGCCTGCTCCCGGGATGTGCCGCATGCGGCAAGCGGAGGCCCATCATCGCCGGGCTCCCAGCACAGCGTCTCCCCAACGCCGGTGACTGCTGCGACCCTCTTGCCAAACGGGGACTCATCGACCCAACGCGGCAGTCTCGGGCAAAAGTTCACGGTGCAGGCCGAGGGTGCTGTCTTCGAGGTCGCTGTCCATGAGTTGGTCTCTCTTGGGAAGCCGAGCCCGGACTGGAGCACCCCGGAGGATGGGGTTATTCCAGGTGCGGCATGGCACGGGGTCGCCTGGCGTGCTTCGTTCACGGTCAAATGGGTTTCAGGCGCGGTAAGTCCGACGAAGCTGATCTCGCTGCTGGGCTGGGAAGCCGGATTCAAGAAAGGCGAAGAGCCGGGAGCGGACAACACGTACCAGTCGAAGCTGACTGGTGTCGACGCCTTGGACGACCAGGAGATCGGTTTCCTGCTCGGATCGGTTCATGTCGGCCAAGAGGTGGACGGTTACACGTATTTCGACGTTGACAAGGAGCCGATCACCACGGTCGACCTCGTGCACGTTGATTCGCCGCCCCGCCCGCCCCTCGCCGTGTGGGCCGCGAGCTAACGGCGAGAGGGAGGCTTCGACCTTGGGCAGAATGGCGGTGGCGGACAGGCGCATGCGCATCATGACACAGAGGAAGGCTTCCGCACATGGACGAGCTGCTTTGGTTCGGGTTGTCTGAGCAAGCTTGGCTCAGTGTCGTTGTCGCGGCGTCCCTGGCGATATCGCTTGTCGTGACACTGGTTTCACGGGCGGTGGTCGATCCCGAGGTCGTGGCGCAGGGCACCGGTTTCTTCGGCGGCGACAGCCTGGAGCTGCGGTCTGTGTGGGGGCGAGGGGCTTTGCTCTGCATGGGTTTGGTGTTGTGCGGCGCGGTTGTCGTCGTGTCCGACGGCGGGCTGGACACGCTGGTCCTCTTTTCGCTCTTCGCGACGTTGGTCGTTCTCGCGGTGGAACTTCTCTTCCCGGGCGCGCTCACGCCAGGAGCCGTCGGGGACGTGGATCGGTTTTCCACGCGACGTGACGGCACACTCGTCCGCGGGGTTGCGCTTCGTGCGAAATTCAGCCACAGAATCGCGGAAGGGATCGCGTTCTTGTTCTTCAGCGGCGCGCTCTTGGGTTTCGCGGCGAAAGCATGGGGCGACCCATGGGCGTTCCTCGAAGGAAAAAGCTCATTCGAGAGATGGCTGGTGATAGCTTTGCCCGGTGTGCTGGGCGCGCTCGGGTTCACCGCCGCGCTTTTCGCCCTGTTCGACGGCGAGTACGAGCAGAACCTTCTCGTCATGACCCCAGACTGGTTCTCATTTCCGGCCGATTCGAAAAAGAGCGTCAAGACCATCATGTGGCGGGACGTCTGTGAGATGCGGCGTTGCGAAGATGAAGACATCGTTGCGTACAGCGTTGAAGACGAAGCGGGCAACGACCGCACAGTCCACGTCTCGCGGGCAGGCGACTACCTTGCAGCGTTCGATGTGAACGGGGCTGTCCTCGGCAGGATGCTCCTGACGGGATTGCCGCGCAAAGATCAGTTTGAAAAAGTGCTCACATCGTTGTGGAACGAGCCGCAGCGGCGAGCCCGTCTCGCAGGGCAGGACGCCGTCGCATGGGTCCGGCAGCTGGCGGAGCGTGAAGCTGGGCGCACTTCTGAATGAAGCATCCGGCTGGGTTCCGCGCCGTGGCCGCTCTGATCTGCCCGTGTGCTCAGGGGCGGTCGCTGCAAGGCATGGGCAAGCGCACGGCAGAGCGGAGCCGCAAACCAAGAGGAGGAGCGAGTGGACTTGCTTGAGTTCATTCTGGATTTTCTGGGCTGTCCTCGGCTTCGGTATGCGCGAGTGTTGAAGTTCGGGGCCGCGCTCATCGTCGTTGTTGTCGTGGTCGCGCAGCGGACTTGGTGGGGCGCGTTGGAAGCCGTGTTCGCCGTTGCGGCGTTCGTTTTCGGGATGGTGGCGACCCGTCTCAACGGGTGGCCGGGGTGGCTCGCGTTGTTCGCCGGGATGATTTTGCTGGTGTGCGCGTTCGTGTTGGCGAAGGAGGTCGGGCATGTGTGAGCGCGAGGTCTGCTCGTGCGGCGCATGGCCGCGCGGCACTGGGCTCGTCGCGGCGGGCAGCACCCTCTAGACTCGACCTTATGTCGAGCGTGATGCGGACGTTCACGGCGACGGCCATCGCCGCCACGGGCATTGCCTCCTGCGCGCACAGCGAGACGGAGCAGGCGCGGGGCATCACGGTGTTCGCGGCGGCGTCGCTGCAGAAAGTGTTCACGGAGCTCGGCAAACAGTTCGAGGCGCAGCACCCGGGGACGAGTGTGCGGTTCACCTTCGCTGGTTCGCCCACGCTGGTGGCGCAGCTCGACCAAGGGGCGCGGGGTGATGTGCTGGCTTCGGCTGACGAGGCGAATATGGACCGCGCGAGGGAAAGCCAATTGGTGGGCGAAGCGCGGGTTTTCGCGACGAACCGACTGGTGATCGTGACGGCCCGGGGCAACCCGAAGCGCATAGCGAAGCTCGCGGACCTGGCGAACCCGGATCTTGCGGTCGTGGTGTGCGCGGCGCAGGTGCCGTGCGGGGCGCTGGCGGGGAAGGTCGAGGCGAAGGCGGGTGTTGTGGTCCGGGCGCGCAGCCAGGAGCCCTCGGTGGCCGATGTGCTCGCGAAGGTGGCGTCGGGGGAGGCGGACGCGGGCCTGGTGTACAGCACGGACGCGAGCGCGGCCGGGGGCACGGTGTCGTCGGTGCCGGTCCCGGAAGGCGATGCGCTGGCGACGCGGTACCCGATCGCGGTCCTCGACCAGGCGAAGGGCGGCCCGCGCGGCGCGACTGCGGAGGCTTTTGTGGCGTTGGTGCTCAGCCCGCAGGGCCAGGAAGTGTTCGGGAACGCGGGCTTTGGGAAGCCGTAGGCGCGCGGGCGCGACGGGAGCCGGGATTTCGCCGGGGCTGCTGGTGCCCGCCGCGCTGGGCCTGGTGCTGGTGACGCTGCCGGTGCTGTGCCTGCCGAGGGGGGTCGCGTTCGGCCAGCTGCCTGCGTTGGCGCGCTCGGTCGCGGCGCGGGACGCGCTGCGGCTGTCGTTGGTGACGACGACGAGCGCGACGGCGCTCGTGTTGCTGTGCGGTGTCCCGCTCGCGCTGGTCCTCGCCCGCAGCGGCGCGCGCGGTTCGGTGTTGTTGCGCGGCGCGCTGCTGGTGCCGTTGGCGCTGCCGCCGGTGGTGGGCGGCATGGCGTTGCTCTCCGCGTTCGGCAGGCGCGGTTTGCTCGGGCATTGGCTCGACGAGGCCGGGGTGCGGATCGCGTTCTCGACCACTGCTGTTGTCCTCGCCCAGGCTTTCGTGGCGCTGCCGTTTTTCGCGCTGGCTTTTTCGGGCGCGCTCATCGCGGCGGGGTCTGCGCCGGAACGCGCGGCGGCGGGGCTCGGGGCGCGGCCGTGGCAGGTGCTGTGGCGGGTGACGTTGCCGAGGCTGCGTCCGGCGTTGGTGTCGGCGGCCGCGTTGGCGTTCGCCAGGGCGCTCGGGGAGTTCGGGGCGACTTTGACGTTCGCGGGCAGCTTCCAGGGGGTCACCCGGACGTTGCCGTTGGAGGTGTATTTGCAGCGGGAGGTGGACCCCGCCGCCGCGCAAGCGCTCTCCCTCGCGTTCCTGGCGGTCGCTGCCGGGTTGGTGCTGCTCACGTTGTGGGCGGATCGCCGCCGGGCCGCGCAGGAGCGTCGGCGGTTGGAGGCGGCGCGATGAGCGGCGCGGCGTTGCGGGTGGATGTGGCCGCCGCGGCGCGGGGCGTGGAGGCGGCTTTCGAGGTTCCCGGCGGGCAGTGCGCGGCGTTGATCGGCCCGAACGGGGCGGGTAAATCAAGCCTGCTCGCAATGGTTTCGGGCGGGTTGCGGCCAGACCGGGGGCAGGTCCTTGTCGGGGGCCGGGACGTGGCGCCGACGCCGGTGTGGCGGCGCAAAGTCGCGCTGCTCGCGCAACGCGCGGTGCTGTTCGAGCATCTGGACGTGTTGGACAATGTGGCGTTCGCGCCGAGGGTCGCTGGTCTTTCCGTCGCGCGCTCCCGCGCGCTGGCCCGCGAATGGTTGGAGCAGCTCGGCGCTTTGCGGTGGGCCGCGCGGCGCCCGCATGAGCTGTCCGGCGGGCAGGCGCAGCGGGTGGCGCTCGCCCAGGCCCTCGCCGCCGACCCCCAGGTGCTGCTGTTGGACGAGCCGTTCGCCGCGATGGACGTGCAGGCCGCGGCGGAGCTGCGGGCCGTGTTGCGTCGGCTGCTCGACGGCCGGACGTGCGTGCTGGCGACGCACGATTTCGCGGACGTCGCGACCCTCGCCGATGTTGTTGTGGTGCTCGATGCGGGGCGGGTGGCGCAGACGACCAGCCCCGAGGGGCTTGTCGCCGACCCGGCGACCGAGTTCGCGGCTCGTCTTGTGGGGCTCAACCGTGTCGGGTCGGCGTTGTTCCCGCCCACAGCGGCGAGAGTGGTGTTGGGCGCGGAGGCGCCGCCGCGACACGGTGGCGCATGCATCGAGGGCGCGTTCATCGGGATCGTCTCGCACGGCGAAGGTTTGCGGGCGCTGTGCCGGGTGGGGGATTGCGTGGTCGAGGCGCAGGTCGGCCATGATCTCGCGCAGCGGCTCGAACCGGGCACGGCGGTGGGGATCGCCGTCGAGGACACTGCGCGCTGAAATCCCCGGCGCTGCGCTCTTTCGTTGTGCTGGTCTCTGGCTCGGTGCTGGTCTCCTTTTCTCAGCTCGAGCGGTATTCCGGCCGGAGCGTGTCCCCGAACGCGCTGAGCGGGATCGTGGCGGAGAACGCGCCCGCGTTCACCGCCCCGACACGCTCGGCGGGCAAGTAGACGACCAGGTCGGTCGGGGTCAAAGCGAACGCCGAGTAGGAGCCGTCGTTGTAGGTTCCGATGGAGAGCTGCCCGAGCGTCCCCTGTTTCGCGTCGCGCAGCACCAGCGGCGTGATCGTGGCCGGGATGTTCGTCCCCGCTTTGAACAGGTCCGAGATGCGCAGTTGCCGGTGCTCGGCCAAGTCGAATGTCAGGGTCAGGCACTCGTCGTTCGGGTGCGCCGCGGCCGAGACGGACACTGTCTCGTGGAACACGAGGCTCTGCACCGAGGCGGAGTGCCGGTAGTCGTGGTGTTCGTCGATGTCGCCGGAAACCGAGGTTTGCGGCGCGGAGGGGATCGAGGAGCGCAACTGGGCGAACCGGCTCTTGATGAAGGCGGCGAGCTGCGACTCGACCCACTCGTCGCCGAGCATGTCGCCCGGCACGGGGCTGCTGTAGCTGACTGTTCGGTCGTCGGACAGGCTTTCCTGGAACTCGCAGCGCGCCTCGTCGGTGTGGCGCGGGTACTCGCCGTGCTCGCGCCACGCCCCGCCTGCCTGGGCGCACACGCTGGCCTGGTCCGCGAGGGCCGGGGCGGCGGCTGGTCCTGCGAGCAGGCCGGTCGCGATGAGCGCGGTGAGCAAACGTCGCATCACGGTCAGCGGAGCGGTTTGACGCTCGTCTTGGGCGGCTTCGCGCTGGCAGCAGGCGTGGCAGGGGCCGGGGCGGCGGGCGCGGTGGTGGCTGGCGATGCTGGCGCGGCGATCGGCGGGACGGCGGGCGCCGGAGCCCCAGGCACGGGGGCGCCAGGCGCGGGCGCAGCGCTGTCCGGGGCAGCGCCGTCAGGGGCCCCGGCCACCGGCGGGGGCGCGGACAGGGTGAACGTCTGGGTGAGTTTTTGCGTCACGGGCTGCCGGTTCCCCTTCGTGAACGCGGTCTCGGTGAAAACCACCGTCCGCGCCGCTCCGGCCGACTGCTCCTCATAAGTGGCCCCGACGGCGATCTGCCGTTCGTCGCCGTCGCGCGCGCCCGCGAGCTGTCCTTGGTAGACGGCGATCCGGGACTTCAGCCACGCGGCCAGCTGCTTGCTGCCCGCGGCGTCGTCCGCCACATCGCTCGGGTACTCATATTGCAGCTGCAAGAAGGTGCTGCCCGGCGTCTCCGGGGTCAGCTCGCACGCGGCCCTGCCGGTGATCTGCACGAACTCGCTGCGCTCAGACCACAAGCCGTCCACCGTTTCGCACACGCTTTGCCGGTCGGCGCGCGCGGGGGCCGCCGCCAGCGCGGCCGCGCCCGCGACGGCGGCCATCGCTGCCAACAGTTTCTTTCGCATAGCCGTCCACCCTACCGGCTTCGCCTGTGCGTCCCCTTGGCGGACGCTGCGGGGCCTGCGCTCGTGGTCAGGTCTCGTACGGGTTCTCGGGCGGCGGGATGGGCGCGACGTGTATGACGCGCACGGTCGGAATGTCCTCCGGGTCGTTGTCGATGCTGCCCGGCACGTATGTCCCGATCAGCCGCACCCACTGTTTGTCGGCGAGGTCCTGCGCGGGGGCGCGGGCAGGGTCCACGTCGAGCTTGAGCACCACCGAGCGCGCGTCCGCCGCGCAACACCAGATGAACACCCTGGCCAAATAGAGTCCGTCGGGGAGTTTCCGGACGAAACCGACCAACGAGACCTCCCTGCCGTCGAGCGTGGCCGGGGCCCCGAGCGCCCGGCCGACGAAGTCGATCAGCTTCATCGACGGTTGGCCCGGGGGCAGCGGCGGGTAGGGGGCCGGGTCGGCTGGAGCCGCCTGCGCCTGCGCGGGCGGCTGGTCCACGGTCAACACCGGCGGCGGCGCGAAGAGCAGCACCAACGCCGGAACCATCAACAACCACGCCATCCGGCTCGAATGATGGTGCTCGTGCTCGTGCTCGTGCTCTGTGGGCTTGCTGCGAAAACTCGCCGCGATGAGCGCCACCGCGAGCAGCACGGCCGCCGCGCCGGTCGCCGTGAGCCACGGCCCGAGCGCGGGTTTCACATACCGCGCATAGTTCCCGTTCAACGAGATCTTGAGCACGGCCCCGCCCAGCAGCAGCAGGATCAAGTGTTGTGTCTCTCGGCGCACCGTTATCGACCTCCTCCGAACACCAGCAGACCGGCCGCGGCCGCCATCAGGACCGCTATGGCGAGAACAACCGCGTCCAGCCGCGCCGTGAATTTCGTGCCGAACATCCCCACATGCATCGCGACGAGTTTCAGGTCCACCATCGGGCTCACCACCAGGAAGACCAGTTGCGCGGTCGAGGGCATCGTGGTGAAGCTCGCCGCGACGAACGCGTCCGCCTCCGAGCACACCGAAAGCACGACGGCGAACACGGCCATCGCCGCGATCGCGGGCACAAGGCTGGCGCCGAGGGCCGCGAGCCACGACGGCGGCAGCGCCACATGCGCGATTGCCGCGAACGCCGCCCCGGCCACCAGGAACGAGCCCGAGGACAGCAGGTCCGCCTGGGCCGCCGCGAGGAACCTGTCGGACCAGGAGCCCGCAACCTCGTGCGGGTGCGCCGCGTTCGGCGGCGGCTCCCGCTCTGCCGAGCTTTTGGCGAACACGAGGCCGACGAGCCACGCGACCAGCAGGGAAGCCGCGAACCTGCACAACGCCATCTGCGGCCGGTCGGGGAACGCCACGAACGTCGCAGCGATCACCACCGGGTTGATCGCCGGGGCGGAGAGCAAAAAAGCGATGGCCGCGCCCCTGCCGACGCCCGAATCGAGCATTCGGCTCGCGATCGGCGCAGACGCGCACTCGCACGCGGGCAACCCCACCCCGGCCAACCCCGCCGCCAGCACTCGGGCCCGCCTGCCAGCAGGAAGGAGCTTGCGCAGGTCGTCGCCGGGCAAAAAGGCCGCGATGAGCGCGCTCACCAGCACGCCCAACGCCACGAACGGGATCGCCTGCACGAAAATGCCCGAGAAGACGGTGGCCGCCTCGGCCAGGGCCGGGTGCGCCGCGAACGCCCCCGAGAGCTGATCGGCGAACAGAATGAACAGCAGAAGGGCAAGCGTGAACACCCATACCGAGGAGACGCGGACGGAGCCGGCTTGCGGGCGCACGCCCGCCAGGGTAGCAACTCGCCTTGCGGACCTTCACGCTCTACACTGTTGGACGTGCGAAAAGAGTGGCGCCGGTTGGCGAGCCGACTTGTGGCCTCATCGGTTCCGTTCGTTTTGGCCGTGTGCGGCCTGGGCGCCTGCGGCCAGGACAAAGCCGCTCCGCCCCCGCCTCCTCCGCCCGCCCCGCCCTCCGCGCCCCCGAACACGACCACGACGCCGACGAGCGTCCCGCCCGGCACGAAGCTCTCCTCGCAGGAGGCTCCTGCCGACTGGAAGCGGCTCCTCCCGCCGGGCGCGGACGCGACGCTGATCCGCTATCGCTCCGTCTCGGGCCTTGACGGCTCCGCGACCGAGGTCGGCGGCGTCGTCCTCACCCCCGCCGGACCCGCCCCGAAAGAGGGGTGGCCCATTATCACCGTCGGCCACGGCCTGACCGGTGTGCGCGGGGACTGCGGGGCTGCCGAGCACCCGCTGCTCGCCAGCGTCACCAAGCGGCTCGCCCCGCTGGTCAAAGCGGGCTACCTGGTCGTGATGAGCGATTACCAAGGGCTTTCCTCGGCGGGCACGCACCCGTTCCTGGACCCCAAGACCGCCGCGTACAACCTGATCGACGCGGTCGCCGCCGCGCGCCAGCTCGTCCCGCAACACTCCAACAAATGGGCCGCGATGGGCCATTCCCAAGGCGGCCAAGCCGCATGGGCGGCCTTGGAGCACGCGAAGGAGTACGGCAAATCGTTCCAGTTCGTCGGCGCTGTCGCGCTCGCCCCCGCGGTCAATGGCGCGGCAGCCTTCGACGCGGCGCTCCACGGCAAGCTGACCAAGCTGCAGGAGTCGCTGTTCCCGGCTCTGATCGCCGGGTACCTCGCGAGGCACCCCGACGGCAAATGGGAGGATTTCCTGTCCGGGGCCTTGCTGGAGAACCACGACGTTTTGCTCTCCTGCGCCCCAGAGGACATGCAGAAACGAGCCGCTGTCCTCTCCCGGATCACCCCTGGCGACGTGGTGCCGGACACGGAGCAGGCGCAGGCCAAGCTCCGGGCCTGGCTGGAGGAGGTCTCCTTGCCCAAAACGGCGGGGGACGGGCCGCTGTTGGTCGTGCAGGGGGCCAAGGACGAGCTCATCGAGCCCGAATGGACGCGGGAGGCGGTGCGGCAGGGCTGCGCGCTGGGCTTGCGCGTGCAGGAGATCGTCCGCCCCGGCCAAGGGCACGCTGACGTCGAAGACGACAAAGATGTGCTGGACTGGCTCGGGGCGCGCTTCGCCGGGGACCAGCCGGCGCCCACGAGCTGCGAGTAGGCCGCGGGATCGGAGTAGGCTTGGCGCATGCGTCTCGCTCACTTCGGCCAGTCCTGCGTCCTCGTGGAGCACGCGGGAACGAAAGTTCTGATCGATCCGGGGTCCTTCTCGCACGGGTTCGAAGGCGTCTCGGGCCTGGACGCGATCCTCATCACCCACCAGCACGCGGATCACGTCGACCAGAGCCGCCTCGGGCCGCTGATCGAGCTCAACCCGCAGGCCGCGCTGGTCACGGACGCGCAGACGCAGGAGATCCTCGGCGAGGGGTGGCAGAAGGTCGTCCCCGGCGACTCCTTCGCGGCGGGCGCGCTGAACGTCCGCGTGGTCGGCGGCAAACACGCCGTGATCGTGCCGGATGTTCCGGTGGTGGACAATCTGGGTTTCATTTTCGGCGACGAGTCCGAACCTGATCTTTTTTACCATCCCGGCGACGCGTTGCATGTGCCGGAGCGCAGCCCCCAGGTCCTCGCGGTGCCCACCGGCGGGCCGTGGATGAGGGTGTCGGACGGCGTCGAGTTCCTCCGCGCGGTCAAAGCGCGGCTCTCGGTGCCGGTGCATGGGGAGACCGAGCGTTTTCCGCAGTCGTACACCGACCGCTATGCCGAATACGGGCCGGCCGGGGCGGAATTGCGCATCCTGCCCCGCGAAGAAGCCGTCGAAGTCGCCTGAGCGAATTCCTGAACAGATCGGAGCAGGCCCATGAGCACAGATCCCGCGTACACCAGCTGGCTCGACTTGCAGTTCCAGCCTCCTGCGCGGCTCGGCGACACCAGCCTGGACGCCGACGGCGTCGCCCGGCACATCCATGACGAGCTCATGCTCGACGGTTCGTCCCGCTTGAACCTCGCGACGTTCGTGAGCACCTGGATGGAGCCGCAAGCCCAAAAGCTCATGGTCGAGGCGTTCGACAAGAACATGATCGACAAGGACGAGTACCCGGCCACCGCGGCCATCGAGACGCGGTGCGTGTCCATCGTCGCCGACCTCTTCCACGCCCCGGGGCTCGACCCGGGCGACCCGGGGACCGCGACCGGGGTGTCCACGATCGGGTCCAGCGAGGCTGTGATGCTGGGCGGGCTCGCGCTGAAATGGCGTTGGCGGCTCGCGCGCGAGCGCGCGGGCGCGAGCACGGCAAGGCCGAACCTGGTGCTCGGGTCCAATGTGCAAGTGGTGTGGGAGAAGTTCTGCCGCTATTTCGAAGTCGAGCCCCGGTATCTGCCGATGGCCCCCGGCCGGTACACCATCACGGCGGAGCAGGTCCGCGAGGCGGTGGACGAGAACACCATCGGCGTCGTGGCGATCCTCGGCACCACCTTCACCGGCGAGTTCGAACCGGTCGAGCAGATCGCCCAGGTCCTCGACGAGCTTGCTGCTTCGGGCGGGCCGGACGTCAAGATCCATGTGGACGCGGCGAGCGGGGGTTTCGTCGCCCCGTTCCTGCATCCGGAGCTGCGCTGGGACTTCCGCGTGCCCAGGGTCGCGTCGATCAACGTGTCCGGGCACAAATACGGGCTCACGTACCCCGGCGTCGGGTTCGTCGTGTGGCGGGACCGGGAGCAGCTGCCGGAAGAGCTGATTTTCCGGGTCTCCTACCTCGGCGGCGACATGCCGACGTTCACCTTGAACTTTTCCCGCCCCGGCAACCAAGTGATCGGCCAGTACTACAACTTTTTGCGCTTCGGACGCGAGGGCTACACGCGGATCATGGGCGCGTTGCAGCACATCGCCAGGTGGATCGCCGACGAGCTCGCCGCGCTGCCCGGCGTGCGAATGATCGCCGACGGCTCCGCGATCCCCGTGGTGGCGTTCGCTTTGGACGAGGAACTGGGCTACGACGTGTACGCGCTCTCGCACGCGTTGCGCGCCGGGGGCTGGCAGGTGCCCGCCTACCCGATGCCCGAGGGCGCGCAAGGGCTGTCGGTGCTGCGGATCGTTGTGCGGGAAGGGTTCAGCGGCGAACTCGCCCGAGCGCTGGTCCAGGCGGTGGGGACAGCGATGCAGGAGCTTTCCCAAGGCGGGCTGAAGCCCAGGAAGCAGTTCATGCACTGACGCAGTCCGCGTTGGCAGCCGTCGGCGCGAGCGGACCCGGCTGTACGCAAACCAGGGCGCAAGGAGACCAGGCTATGACGCTTTTCGGCCCCGAGGACGTGCTCGGCCCGCCGCGGGAACGGCAGGCTCTCCCCGCTGGGGCCGTGCATCTGCCCGGTTGGCTGTCGCTGCCCGAGCAGGCCAGACTGAGCGCCGAGTTCCAGATGTGGGCGCGCGGGCCGGTTCCGCTTCGTGCGGCGGCGCTCCCGAACGGGGGCCGCATGTCGGTCCGCACGGTGTGCCTCGGCTGGCATTGGCAGCCGTACCGGTACACCCGGACCGCCGACGACGTCAACGGCCAGCAGGTCTTGCCCTTCCCGGATTGGCTCGGCGACCTCGCCAAGGCCGTTGTGCGCGAGGCCTGCGGCGCGACCGCTGCCCGAACGTACCGCCCGGACGCCGCGCTGGTGAACCACTACGACGCGCATGCGCGGATGGGCATGCACCAAGACAAGGACGAGAGAACGGACGCGCCGGTCGTCTCGCTCAGCGTCGGCGACAGTTGCGTGTTCCGGTTCGGCAACGCCCAAGGCCGGGGCAAGCCCCACACCGACGTCCGGCTCGAATCCGGGGACGCGTTCGTGTTCGGCGGGCCTTCGCGCCTCGCCTACCACGGGGTGCCGAAAATATTCCCGGGCACCGCGCCCGAAGGCTGTGGGCTCGCGCGCGGACGGCTCAACATCACCGTGCGCGCCACGGGGATGCCGTGAGGGTCACTCGCCGGAGATGAAGGTCTCCAACTGGGCGCGGGCGACGTCGTCGGCGAGCTGGCGCGGCGGGGACTTCATCAAGTAGGCGCTGGCCGGGTAGACCGGGCCGCCGATGCCCCGGTCGAGGGCGATCTTCGCGGCCCGCACCGCGTCGATGATGATCCCCGCGGAGTTCGGCGAGTCCCACACTTCGAGCTTGTACTCCAAGCTCAGCGGCACGTCGCCGAAGGCCCGGCCTTCAAGGCGCACGTACGCCCACTTGCGGTCGTCGAGCCATTCGACGTAGTCGGACGGGCCGATGTGGACGTTGCGGTCGTAGACCTTGCCCGCCAGCGACCCCTGCAGGTTGCTCGTGACGGCCTGGGTCTTGGAGACCTTCTTGGACTCCAACCGGTCGCGTTCCAGCATGTTTTTGAAGTCCATGTTGCCGCCGACGTTGAGCTGGTAGGTGCGGTCCAGCACGACGCCCCGGTCTTCGAAGAGCTTCGCCATCACGCGGTGGGTGATGGTGGCGCCGACCTGGCTCTTGATGTCGTCGCCGACGATCGGCACGCCCGCGTCCTCGAACTTCTTCGCCCACACCGGGTCGGAGGCGATGAAGACCGGCAGGGCGTTCACGAACGCCACCCCGGCGTCGATGGCGCACTGGGCGTAGAAGCGGTCCGCTTCCTCGGAGCCCACCGGCAGGTACGAGACCAGCACATCGGCTTTGGCGGCCTTGAGGGCGGCGACCACGTCGGCCGCCTCGCCCGGGGCCTCCTCGATGGTCTGCATGTAGTACTTGCCGAGCCCGTCGAGGGTGGGGCCGCGCAGAACGGTCACGTCCTGGGGCGGCACGTCGGAGATCTTGATGGTGTTGTTCTGGCTCGCGAAGATGGCCTCGGAAAGGTCGAAGCCCACTTTCTTGGCGTCCACGTCGAACGCGGCGACGAACTTCACGTCGCGGACGTGGTAGGGGCCGAAACGAACGTGCATCAGTCCGGGGACGGTCGCGTCCTCATCGGCGTCCTGGTAATACTGCACGCCTTGGACCAGGGACGCGGCGCAGTTGCCGACGCCGACGATCGCAACTCGGACTTCGTTCGCGTTCTCGCTCATGCTTGGTGGCTCTCTCCTCGGATCTCAGCGGCGATGAGCTCGTTGAGCCATCCCACTTCGCGTTCAGTGGACTCCAGGGCCAGCTGTTGCAGCTGGGCTGTGTACCGGCGCAGGCCGGCGCTGGCTTTCGCCAAGGTCTCGCGCAGGGTGTCGCGACGTTGCTCCACCTGCCGGCGGCGGCCTTCGAGAATGCGCATGCGCACCTCGGGCGTGGTGAAGCGGAAGAATGCCAACCGCAGGCCAAAGCCGTCGTCCGTGTAGTTCCGGGGTCCGGTGTCGCTCACCAATTCGATGAAGCGTTCCCGCCCTTCCGGGGTGATTTCGTAGACCCGCTTCGCCCGCTTGCTGCCCACGGACGTGGAGCCGGCCAGCGCGCTGCGGGCGGAGGGCGGCGGCGCGGCGTCCTCCGAGCCGATCAAACCCTCCGCCTCCATGCGCTTCAAGGCCGGGTACAGGGACCCGTACGAGAAGGCCCGAAACGGACCGAGCAGCTCTCGGAGGTTTTTGCGAAGGTCGTAGCCATGTATGGAGGAGTCATGGAGCAATCCGAGGATCGCCATCTCCAACATGCTCTCGACCTTTCTCCGCTCTCCGCCCACGTTCTTGTGCCGTGTTCTTTTTGGTTTGACCCGTCCAGATGGTATATCGCGCCGATATAGCTGTCAATTTCGAACTCTCAGAACGCGCATTAAGAGCATGCCGAAACGCGCAGTGCGCGCGCATCTCTCCGGGCGGCCCGGCGGACGAGGCGGCGGCGAAGGCCTTCGCCGCCGCGCCCGCGGCCGGCCTGAGCGGTCGGACCGCACAGCGCTTTCCCAGGAGGCGCACAACAACTGCGCAGCCGAGACTTAACTCCCGCTGATGTTTCGGTCCTAGCATCGTGTCATGCCTCTGCACGAGGCTCGAGAGACGACACTCGCCAAAGGAGACTCGAAATGTCGCAACCGTCCGCATCGCCCGAAACCACAGAACCGCCCTCCAAGCCCGCGCCGGGCACTGTCACGCATGTGACCACGAATCTGCCGCAGTCGAACATCGGCTGGGCGGTGGCGTCGGCCATCTTCTTCTGGCCGCTCTCGTTCAGCGCCTTCACCAACGCCTGGAAGGTGTACCCGCTCTGGTCGGCGGGCGACGGCGAAGGGGCCGAACAAGCGGCGGCCAAGGCCAAGCTGCTCGGCAAGATCTCCCTCCTGGTCGGACTGGTCCTCATCTTCTTGTTCGTCGGGTTGCGGATCGTGCTGCCCTTCTGGTTCTGGCGCCACCACGGCGGCGGTTGGGGCCTTGGGGATTGGGGTCCCGGCGGCCACGAGCCCGGCGGCTGGGGTCCTGGCGGCCACGAGCCCGGCGGCTGGGGTCCTGGCGGCCACGAGCCCGGCGGCTGGGGTCCCGGCGACATGGACCACGATGGCCCCGAGGGCCAGCCATCGCCTCCGGCCCCGCCGCAGCAGCCGGTTCCGCCGCAGCAGCCAGTTCCGCCGCAGCTGCCGGTTCCGCCGCAGCAGCCGGTTCCGCCGACTGCTCCGAGGAGCTGACGCGTCGAGGAAGATCCTGGTCGCGCCGGCCTTCGGCGCGACCGGGCTTTTTCACTTAACCTGGACAGGTGCGATCACTCGGCCAGCCTGGGCACCATGTCGTGGAGTACGGACTCCAACGGCGTTCGAGGCTTGCCGACTACCAGGCGGGGCTCGTCGCACGGGGGGAGATCTGCGACGCGGACCGCTTCCTCTTGCTCGCCGCGAAATTCCACGGCCAAGCGTCCACGACGCTCTGCCCGGTCTGCGGCAAAGAGCGCCTGACCCTCGTCTCGTGGGTCTTCGGCGACTCGCTCGGCCCGGCTTCCGGGTCCGCGCGGGGCGAGGCCGAGCTCGCGCAGCTCTCCCTGGCGCGGGGCGAGTTCACGGTCCACGTCGTCGAGGTCTGCCGGGGCTGCTCGTGGAACTTCCTCATCCGCTCCTATGTGACCGGCACGGCGAAAACACGGGCCAAACGCGGAGCGTCCCGCTAGGCCGCGGCGGCGGCGCATGATCGGCTGTAGAATGGCCGCGAACCACGCTTGAGCCTTTCGGCCGGCGGCGAGATCTGTGGAGAAAGAAGGCGACCGTATGAAAACCATGACTGCGGCACTGTTCGCGACAGCTGTTTGCGGGGCGGCCTTCCTGGCCCCGTCCCCCGCGTTGGCCGCCCCCGCCCCCGGCCACCACGACAAACAATGGTGCCCCGGCCAGCCTTGGGACGAGGAGTGGGGCGTCAACGACAACCCGATCAGCTGCCACGCCGTCGACACGGACGAGGACGACGAGGGCCTGGACGACGACGCCCCGGACCCTGACCTCGGCGTCGGCGTGCCCAAAGCCCACCCGGACGGCGAGTACCCGCCGGACTACGACTGGTCCGACCGCTACGAGGACAACCACGGCGGCCGCCACGGCTGAGGCCCGTGCTTATACAGTGACGGGGTGGCCCGAGTCCCCGACACCAGTCCGTCCCGCGAAGTCGACCAGGCTTCGCTCGGCGGACGAGTGCTGCCCACCTGGGAGTCCGCTGCCGCTGTGCAGCTCTCCCGCTGGGTAGGCGGTGCGTTCGGCGAGCACGGCACAATCGGCAGACAGCCGTTTTTCACCCCGGTGCGGATACTGCTCCTGTTCGCGGTCCTCGGCTTGGTCCTTGGCTTCGGCTCCAAAGCCCCGTGCCTTGAGCAGCGCGAGACCAAACACGGCCACTTCGAAGTCCTCTGGACGAACCACAACGAGTACGCCCGCGCCTGTTACACGGACATTCTGCCGTTGTACGGCTCAGAAGGGTTCGACAAGGGCTCCGTGCCCTACCGCGACCACCGGCCGGACGGGCGTTGGATGGAATACCCGGTGCTGCTCGGCTCCTTCCAGTACGCGGCCGCCGCGGCGGCGCACGCCTGGACGGCGGGCGCGCGGCACGGTGTGCTGCCGCCGATGGCGCCGGGGCTGGTCTTCTTCGCCGTGTGCGCGCTGGTCATCGCCGCCGCCTGGCTTGTCGTGGTGTGGGCCAGCGCCCGGCTCGCGGGGAACAGGGTCTGGGACGTGTGGCTCGTGGCGCTCAGCCCGGTGGTGTTCGTGCAGGCCTTCACGAACTTCGACGCGATCGGGGTCGCGCTGTTGATGGCAGCCCTGCTCGCCTGGCGCAGGAATATGCCGTTCCTCGTCGGCCTGTTGGCGGGCCTCGGGGCCGCGGTCAAGCTTTTCCCGGTCCTGCTGTTTTTCCCGTTGCTGCTCGTCGCGTGGCGGGACAAACGCGTTGCCGACTGGGCCAAGGCGCTCGCCGCCGCCGCAGCGGCGCTCCTCGTGGTGAACCTCCCCGTGGCCTGGGCGTACCAGGAAGGCTGGTCCGAGTTCTTCACGTTCAACAGAGACAGGCTCTCGCAGGAGGGCTCGCTGCTCTACCTGGTGTTCGACTACCTGCGCGTCCAAGCCCAGCACGGCTCGGTCGGACTTTTGCCCGCGGAGAAAGCGAACGCGATCTCCCTCGTGGCCTTCGTGCTCTGTTGCGCCGCCATCGCGGCGGTGAGCCGCACGGCGCGCGCGAAGCCGACGCTGGAGCAGCTGGTCTTCCTGACGGTCACGGCGTTCCTGCTCACGAGCAAGGTGTGGAGCTCGCAGTACTCGCTCTGGCTGGTGCCGCTCGCCGTGCTCGCCTTCCCGCGCCTCTGGGCGCTCGCGGGCTGGATGTTCCTGGAGCTCTTGAACTGGCTGACCAGGCAGTGGTGGTTCTATGAGAGCTTCTCCGGCGGCGGCGACCCCACGGTGGAACGGGTGTATTTCCTGTTGCTCGTCCTGCGCGACGGGGCGCTGGTCGCGATCTGCGCCGCCCTCGTGCGGTCGCTCTACCGCGGGGAGCGCGCCCCTGCCCCCTGCGCGTCGCCCACAGCCGAGCCGGCTCGCTGAGTTGTGCAATCCGCCTGCTCTCGTTTAGACTTCCCCACCGAACATATGAGATTCTCCTGACCCGGCCATCCCTTGGTTTCTTTTGTCCGGCTGGGTTCGTTTAGACCGTAGGAGGTGATGGGGTTTCATGCGTCAATACGAGCTCATGCTCATCCTCGACCCGAACATCGATGAGCGCACCGTCGCCCCGGCGGTGGACAAGCTGCTCGGCGTGGTCCGCGAGGAAGGCGGCAGCGTCGAGAAGGTCGACGTCTGGGGCCGTCGTCGGCTCGCGTACGAGATCGCCAAGCGCGGCGAAGGCATTTACGCCGTCGTGGACCTCAAGGCCCAGTCTTCGACCGTCTCCGAGTTGGACCGCCAGCTGCGGATCAACGAGACCGTCCTGCGCGCCAAAGTGCTCCGCAAAGACAAGTAAATCCCCAGGAGGGCGATATGGCAGGCGACACCGTCATTACCGTGGTCGGCAACTTGACGGCCGACCCGGAGCTGCGGTTCACTCCGACCGGCGCGGCCGTCGCGAACTTCACCGTCGCGTCGACGCCGAGGATGTTCGACCGCCAGACCAACGAGTGGAAGGACGGCGAAGCGCTGTTCTTGCGCTGCAACATTTGGCGCGAGGCCGCGGAGAACGTGGCCGAGTCGCTCACCCGAGGCTCTCGCGTCATCGTCACCGGCAGGCTCAAGCAGCGTTCCTACGAGACCCGCGAGGGCGAGAAACGCACTGTCGTCGAGCTCGAGGTCGATGAGATCGGCCCGTCGTTGCGGTACTCCACCGCGAAGGTGAACCGGGCGGCGCGAGGCGGCAGCAGCGGTGGCGGCGGCGGGCGCTCCGGCGGCTACGGCGACGACCCGTGGGCCTCGGCCCCGGCCGGGGACGACTTCCCCTCCTCCTCTTCCCGTTCCGGTTCCGGCGACGACGAACCGCCGTTCTGACATTGATCCAAGGAGCATGACATGCAGTTGATTTTGACGAAGAAAGTGGCCGGTCTCGGCGGTGCTGGCGACCTCGTGGAGGTCAAGGAGGGCTACGCCCGCAACTTCCTCCTGCCCCGCAAGCTGGCCATCACCGGCACCGCTTCCGCGCAGAAGCAGGCCGAGAACATCAGAACTGCCGCAGCGCAGCGCGAAGCCAGGGCGCATGACCGCGCCGAGGAGCTCAAAGCCAAGCTCGCCGAGGTCGGCAAGGTGGCTGTGCCCGCCCGCGCCGGCAACACCGGAAAGCTGTTCGGTTCGGTGACCCCGGCGCAGGTCGCGGCAGCGATCTCGAACGCGGCTGGCTCGCAGGTGGACGCTGGCGATGTGCGGCTCGCCGCGCACCAGATCCGCTCGCTCGGCCAGTACGAGATCGAAGTGGACCTTGGAGCCGGACTGACCTCCAAGGTCAAGCTGGACATCGTCGCCGCGCAGTAACACTTCTGGCACGACGCGTCGAGCGGCTCGCGACATGCGGGCCGCTCGACGCGTTGTCAGGCTCCTGCCGACCGGAGACGACGGTCCCGCTCGTGGTTCCTCGTCGTGGCCGAACCGCTCACGGCGCTTGGAAGCGTCTTTCGCTGAACCGCAGGACCGGGCGGTAGCCGAGTTTTCGGTAGATCGAATTCGGCCTCGGGCTGGTCTCGTCGGTGAACAGCACCACGCGTGCGGCCCTGCCCGTCTCAAGCGCCCATGCGGTCGCCGCGCCCGCGACAGCGATGCCGTACCCGTTGCCTCGGACGTCCTCCGGCGCGAACACCGGCCCGACACGGGAAACCCCCGCGACCGGTCGCCGCACGCCCGCGAACGCGACCGGCCTCCCCTTGTCCTCCCAAATGACGAAGACGCAGTCCGACCCGCGCAGGTTCGAGCCCAGGACCCGCCGCATCGTCTCGGGCGAGCCATGCCTGCCGTAGTCCTCGGCCTCGTAGTCGAGAGTCCATCCGACCAGCAGGTCGAGGTCCGCGGCCGTCGCGAGCCGCGCGGCTCCTGGCACGGCGGGCGGGGTGTGCTCGCCGAGTTCGTGCAGCACGTTGTGGCGCGGCGGCAGCGCCACGGCGCCCACTGTTGCGCACCACGCATCGGCGAAGGCGTCCGCGACCTGCTCCGGGCCGTCCACGGCGACGAGCGCCGGGTCCGCCTCGGCGTAGGCCGCGACGACCGCGTCCACACAGCTCCGCGGCAGCGCGGAGAGCCGGAGCGGATCGTCCCGGCTGATCTGCAGCATCGCCCCGGCCAACGTCCCGTGCGGCCATGCCGTCAACAACAGGTACGGGGCGCCGCCCTGGGACAGGTAGGCGGACAAAGCGCTGAGCGTGAATGTGTTGCGGACGGCGTCCTTCTCGTAGAGCTCTCGCGTCAGTTCCCAGAAATCCGCCACCCTGCCATGCGCCCGAACGACCACCCCTGGATCATGCCCCCGGCGTTCCGCGGCGTCAATCTCCGCTGTTGCGCACAGGTTTTTGCCATGCGTCCGCCTGGCTCGGAAACTTCCGGCGCCCTTTGTCTTCCATCGAGATGGCCAAACGCTGTACTCCAGATCACAACACGCCGACGGGCGCATTCTCGCGACACGCCGATACTTTTTTCATCCACAGCCTTTATTGTTTCTTAACATGCCCTGAACTGGGGAAAGTGAGATTTCTGCGCACTTTCTCCACATTTCATCCACAGGCTCGCGGAACTCGTGAACAACTTGTCCCGGGCAATGCACAGGTTTCTGCGGCAGCTGTGGATAACTGATCTTGACCGACGGGCGCTCGGGCCCTAGCGTTGCTTGGTCATCGCCCCCTCGGAAAGGGGCGGGCGTCCTCAACGGCAACGGCCGCCGATGAAAAATGTCAGTCCGTTCGGATACATATGTCAAGGATGCGACTGACAACGGAGCGAGAGTGAGGACTGTGCATGCCAATGCCTGTGGGCGAGTCCAGGGAACGGGTCGGCCTCGTGCGCGCCGAGGATGCCCCTCGTGAGGACCACGGTCTCGGATCCGCAGTCGCCTCCCGGGACCGGGGGCCGAGCTCCGACGGGCCGTACGACGCGGGCCGCCAGCCGCCGCAGGACGCCGTCGCGGAGCAATCCGTGCTCGGCGGCATGCTCCTGTCGAAAGACGCCATCGCCGACGTGCTCGAACACGTCCAAGGGAAGGACTTCTACCGTCCTGCCCACCAATTGGTCTTCGACGCCATCTTGGAGCTGTTCGGGCGGGGCGAGCCCGCGGACGCGGTGCTCGTGGCCGCCGAGCTGGAGCGCAAAGGGCATCTCGGGCGGATCGGCGGAGCCCCGTACCTGCACACACTGATATCGAGCGTCCCCACAGCGGCGAACGCGTCCTACTACGCCGAAATCGTCGCCGAGAAGGCGATCATGCGCAGGCTCGTCGAAGCGGGCACCCGCATCGTGCAGTACGGCTACGGCGGGGCGGACGGCCAAGACGCCGCCGAAGTCGTGGACCGGGCGCAAGCGGAGATCTTCGACGTCACCCAACGCAAACGCGCCGACGAAGTCGTGGCGCTCGAAGACCTGCTCCAACCCACCATGGACGAGATCGACTCCATCGCGAGCCGCGGCGGGATCTCGCTCGGCGTGCCCACCGGGTTCGCCGACCTCGACAAGGTGACCAACGGCTTCCATCCCGGCCAAATGATTATCGTCGCAGCCCGCCCCGGCGTCGGGAAATCCACCCTCGCATTAGACTTCCTGCGGTCCTGCTCGGTGCAGAACGGCCTGGCCAGCGCCTTGTTCTCCCTGGAGATGAGCAAGATGGAGATCGTCATGAAACTCCTCTCCGCCGAGGCGCGGATCCGTCTCGCCGACATGCGCTCGGGCCGGATGAGCGACGACGACTGGAGCCGCCTCGCCCGGCGGATGAGCCAAATCAGCGAGGCGCCCCTGTTCATCGACGACTCGCCGAACCTCACCATCATGGAGATCCGCGCCAAAGCGCGCAGACTCAAGCAGCGCCATGACCTCAAGCTCGTCGTCGTCGACTACCTCCAGCTCATGACCTCCGGCAAAAAGGTGGAGTCCCGTCAGCAAGAAGTGTCCGAATTCTCCCGTCAGCTCAAACTGCTCGCCAAAGAGCTCGAAGTCCCCGTCGTCGCGCTCAGCCAGCTCAACCGCGGCCCCGAGCAGCGCACCGACAAACGGCCCATGGTCTCGGACCTGCGCGAGTCGGGCTCGTTGGAGCAGGACGCCGACATGGTGATCTTGGTGCACCGCCCGGACGCCATCGAGCCGGACGACCCCCGAGGCGGCGAGGCGGACCTCATCCTCGGCAAGCACCGAAACGGCCCGACCTGCACCATAACGGTCGCCCACCAGCTGCACGTCTCCCGGTTCGTGGACATGGCACGGGGCTGAAGGGCCTCTGGCGGGTCTCGTGGCCGCCGGTTTGGCGCCAATCAGTTTGGCGCAGTGTTGACGCCTCAATTCCCCGGGTGCGGTGTGCGTGTCGCATGGAGGAGCACACGAGTGTGCGATGATGAGGCATGGCGAAGGCCGATGATCTGTACCTGATGCAGTTGGAGTTGCAGAAGCGGACAAAGGCCAGCATGCAGGCCGTGGACCAGGGCTTCCAGGCGATTCGGGACGAGGAGCGTCGGCAGGCGGATCAGCGGGAGAAGCGGGCCGAGCAGGAAGCAGCGGCCACCCCTGAGGGAAGAGCCCGGGCGGCGTGGGACGCGGCCTCGGACCCGAGGCGCTGGGGCAGCTACGAGGACGAAGAGGGATAGTGATGGCGGACATGAGCAGCCCCGACGGGGTACGCCAGCTCGGCGACGCGTGGCTGCAAGCGAGCGGCGGGCTGCACGACCAGGCCACGGCGATACAGTCGTCCCCGCTCTTCCCGGCCAGTTTCGGGTCGCGCTACGCGGAGCAGGCCGCGGGGGTGCGCGAGGGGTTCGAGAAGATCGCCGACACCTGGCGCGGCTGGGGCGGGCATTGCGAGGGCTACGGCGGGAACCTCCACGGCGCCGTGAACACATACACCGGCGCCGACGAGGGCAACGCCTCCGAACTGGACATGCACTTCTGATGGCCGACACGGGCAAGGAGATCCTCGACAGCGGCCACGTGCCCGTGAACGGCCAACAGACGGAGGCGCTCGCGGCGCTGCGCCAGTACTTTGACATCCTGCTGCTGCACTGGGTCAGGCTCGCGGCCTGCGGTGTCAGTTTCGCCGGGCTCGACCCGAACAGGGGCGGCGGCTATTACACGCAGGCGTACCACGCCGAGGACGACATCGACCTCAAAGCATTCCGGGACACATCCCAGACGCTGCGCACCGCAGGCGCGGGCACACAGACGCAGCTCGACCTGATCGCACAGACCGAGAACCTGCACCACCACTGGAACGACCCCGCTAGCGACGCGGCCCTGCACAACTACCTGACCAACAAAGACCGCATGGAGCAGGACCAGAGCGATCTCGTCGCCCACCAGCAGAATATCGCGCAGGTGGCCGAGAACCTGCAGAAAGCGCTGGAAGCCAAACGCGACATGGCGGTCAACGCCGTCGACAAGCTGGTCAACCAGGCGCTGCGCAACAGCCCCGGGATTTCGAGAACCGGCTGCGCACCGCCTGCGAGTCGATGGAGTCCAACAACCAGGGCGGCGGCATCGGCGGCTTCGGCTTCCACCAGCACCTCTACCAGCACCACGGGGCCCCCGGCGAGAACTGGAACGCCAACGACGTGCGGGGCGACATCCAGAACAGCGTGGTGAACGCCTTCGCCCTGGTCTGCCAAGCCCTCGACAAAGCCGACAACGAGGTCAAAACCCACATCGAGGAGAACTACGACGTGCTCCTCAAAGCCCTCGACGCCCAAGGCGGGCCACCGCCGCCCCTCTCGGAGGAGGCGCTCGGGCGGGTCATGCCGAAGCTGGCCAAAGACCCGCAGAAGCTGCACGAATACTACGAGATGCTGCTACAGACGATGCGGGAGAACGGGATCGACGACCCGAAGGCGCAGATCACCTTCCTCGCCACACTCGCGGAAGAGTCCGACCAGTTCACGGCGCCAGGGCTCGAGGAGCTTTGGGACGAAAAATACGGGGACAACCCACCCTACGACGCCAGAGCACACTACTACCAGGTGGTGGACGGTCTCGAAGGGGACGACTGGGTGTACCACGGGCGGGGCTATATCCAGTTGACCAATCGCGCGAACTATCAGGCGGCTCAAGACTACCTCCGCCAGCACGGATACCCGAACATCGACCTCATGGGCCACCCCGAGCAGGCGTCGGACCCCAAAACCGCCGCAGCGACAGCCGGATGGTTCTGGAAGAACCACGGCGCCGACCTCAGCAGAGTCGCCGCTGCAGGAGATCCGAGCACGGCATTCACAAACGTGACGATGGGCGTCAACGGCGCTGTGAACGGAGAAGTCGCCCCAGCCGCGCAGTACCCGACAAGAGCCGAGTACTACAACGCGCTCGTCACGGAGTACCGGGAGATGCTCGCCGCAAGAGGGGTGCCCGAAAGCTCCCTGCCCACCACCATCGACACAGCCCCGAGGTACTGATGAGACTGACGCACACCTGGTTCTCGGCGCTGGCCGCCGCCTTCGCGCTCGCCAGCTGCCACGCTCCGGACGACGGCCAGGGCTCCTCGTCGAGCGCCCAGCACCACGCCGTGGGCGCATCGACCGCCGCGACAGCGCCGCTGCCGACAGACTTCCCTGGCATACCTGCGGGAGCGGTCGTCGCGTACCACGACGGCGACGGCGTCAAAGTCATCACCGCGATCCCAGCTGCTACGCAGGCGAGCTTCGGGGCGAAAGACACCGGAGCCCCGTCCTTCACCGCCGATGGGAAGCACGTGTTCGCGAGCGTCGGCAAGGCGAACAGGCAAGACGCTGATCAGATCTTGGACTTCGATGTGGCCACCCGGACCGTCAGATCCATCGCGTGCCCGTGCGCGAAGGCCGTGGCGGCAAGCGGCAGCATGCTTGTCTGGTGGGAAGACCCCGACCGCCTCATGAGTCTCGATCTGCGCGAGCCGGATCCGAAGCCAAAAATATTGCGCACCGTGCAGCTCCCGACCCCCGCCCCCGACAAAATCCAGGGCGAATTGTCATGGCAACCCAGCGGCACAGCCGTCATCGGCGCCAGCAGGGACATCGTGCTCATCGGCAGACTCCCCACGAAACCCCTTCCCACTGGAGGCCCGACCTACTTGTTCACTGTGCAGGACGATGGCACAGCCCGATCGCTCGGAGCGGCGAACTCCGATGGTCCGGTGACCCGCGCGCTCTTCAGCCCCGGCGGGAAACAATTCGCTTATATCGGCAGGTATCGGGCGAGCTCAAACTCCCGATCCGCGTCCGTGTCGATCGTCGACACCTCGACCTGGCAGACACAGACCCCGTCCATCGCAGACAGCTCCAGTCCGGGCGTCGTCCCCGGTGTGACCAGTCTCTGGTGGGATTCCGACGGAGCGCTCGACACCGTCTATTACAGCGACAAAGAAGGCTCGCCCAGCCCGATGACGACTGTCACCCCGCCGAACATCTGGACGCTCACCGACCAAACATGGAAGCAGATCGGCTTCGACGGGGAACGATGGTTGTACCACCTAGCTCCTGGCGCGATCTTGACGCTCGGGCGTTCCAACCCCAGGGACGAGCACAGCGTCAGCACGACCCTCTCCATGGAGGTCCAAGGGCGTCGCGCGCAGATCGCAGAGGGCGTCACAGCAGTTGCGGCGATGTCCGCAAGGCAATGACGGGGCCCGTCCTCGTCCGGTGACCAGCACAACGGTTGCCAAGCCTCGGACCATTGGCCGAGCAAGTGAGATTCAGCTCCCCCGGCGCGGCCGGGCCGGGATGTTCAGGGGCCACCAGAACCAGCGCCCGAGCAGGGACGCGATGGCGGGCGTCATGAACGATCGCACCACGAGGGTGTCGAAGAGCAGGCCCAGTCCGATGGTGGCCCCGCCTTGTCCGATCATGCGCAGGGAGCTTGTGGCCATGGAGCCCATGGTCACGGCGAAGACGAGGCCGGCTGCGGTGACCACGCCGCCGGTGGCGCCCATCGCGCGGACGAGGCCGGTGCGCATGCCCGCTCCCAGTTCCTCTTTGAACCGGGAGACCACGAGGAGGTTGTAGTCCGATCCGACGGCGAGCAGGATGATGACGGAGAAGGCCAGGACGATCCAGTGCAGCTTGATCCCGAGGATGTGCTGCCAGAGGAGCACGGACAGCCCGAAGGAGGCGCCGAGGGACAGGAGCACCGTGCCGACGATGACGAGCGACGCGATGAGCGCTCTCGTGACGACGAGCATGACGATCAGGATCAGGGTGATCGCCGCGACGCCGGCGATGAGCAGGTCGTAGAAGGACCCTTTCTGGATGTCTTTGAATGTGGCCGCTGTGCCGCTGAGGAAAAGCTGCGCCCCGGCGAGGGGGGTGCCTCGGACGGCGTCGCGGGCGGCTTGCCGTTCGGCGTCGACATGCGAGACGCCCTCAGGGGTGGCCGGGTCGTTGTCGTGGGTGATGATGAAGCGGGCCGCGGCGCCGTCCGGGGACAGGAAGAGCGTGAGCCCGCGCTGAAAGTCGGGGTTCTGGAATGCTTCGGGCGGCAGATAGAAGTAGTCGTCGCTTTTGGACGAGTCGAAGGCTCGGCCCATCGCGGTGGCGGTGTCGGTCATGCGGCCCATTTGGTCGAGCAGTCCCGCGAAGCTGCTGTGCATGACGAGGATGGTCGACCGCATGGACTGCGCCACCTCGATCATGGTCGGGAGCTGCGCGGCGAGCTGGCGGATTGTCGTGTTCATGTCGCCGATGTCGTGCAACAGCCCTGCGAGGGGCTCGGTGAATCTGTCGACGCCGTCAAGCGCCTCGAAAGCCGAGCGCACTGACCAGCACACGGGAATGCCGTCGCAGTGCTGTTCCCACGAGGTGTCGTCACGCACTGGTGTGAGGATTTCCTCGAAGTCGGCGATCCGGTCGCGCATCTCTTCGACGGTGGTGTTCATCGCGGCCATGCCGCCCGCCATGCTGTCGGTCGTCGCGGCCATGCGCTGCACGAGCTGCTGCATGCGCCCCATCACTGCTGTCATGTCGCCGATCTGGTCCGCCATGGTGAGCATGTCGGCCATCCGGTCGTGCATGAACTGGAGGTTTTCGGTGATGGGGACTGTTTGCATGCTGACTTGGAACGGTATGGAGCTGTGCTCGATGGGGCTGCCGAGCGGCCGGGTGATGCTCTGCACCATGGCGACGCCGGGCGCGCGGAACACGTTTTTGGCGATCCGGTCGAGCAGGATCATGTCGCTCGGGTTGCGCATGTCGTGGTCGGCTTGGACCATGAGGATGTCCGGGTTCATCCGCGCGGCGCTGAAATGGTGCTCGGCGGCCTCGTAGCCGGTGTTCGCGGGCTCGTCGGCGGGGATGTAGAAGCGGTCGTTGTAGGTGGTCTCGTATCCGGCGAGGCCGAGCATGCCGATGATGGCCGCTGCGGCCGTCCCGGCGAGCACCGGCCCGGGCCAACGGGCGACAACCGCGCCGATTTTGCGCCAGCGTCGTGTGTTGGCGGGCCGTTTGGGTTCGAGGAGGCCGAACCGGGCGCAGAGCCAGAGCACGGCGGGGCCGAGGGTCAATGCCGCGGCGAGGACCACCAACAGGCCGGCCGAGGAGGGTATGGCCAGCGCCTTGAAGTAGGTCAGCCGGGTGAAGTACAGGCAGAACGTCGCGCCCGCGACGGTGAGCCCGGAGCCCAGGATGACGTGGGGCACCCCGCGCAGCGTGGCGTCGTAGGCGTCTTCGGGGGATTCGCCGCGGTTGCGGGACTCGTGGTAGCGCCCGACGAGGAAAATCGCGTAGTCGGTGCCCGCTGCGATGGCCAGCGCGGTGAGCAGGCTGACGGCGAAGGTGGAGAAACCGATGAGGCGTTGGTCCCCGACGACGGCGACCACGCCTCGCGCCGCGCCCATTTCCACGAAGACCATGAACAGGATGAGCAGCACGGTGCTGATGGACCGGTAGACCACCAGCAGCATGATGGCGATGACGGCGATGGTCACCGCCATCATGAGGATCATGCTCTTATCGCCCGCGTCGCTCATGTCCGCCGAGAGCGCCGCTTGCCCGGTGACGTAGACGCTGACCCCGTCGGGAGGCGGTGTTTCGGCGGCGATGCGCCGCACCGCCCGCACGGACTCGTTGCCGAGCGGCGTGCCTTGGTCGCCGGCCAGGTTGACCTGCGTGTAGGCGGCTTTGCCGTCGCTGCTCTGCGCCCCGGCGGCGGTGATGCGGTCGCCCCAGAAGTCTTGGACGTGTTCGACGTGTTTGGTGTCCTGCCGCAGCCGCGCGACGAGGTCCTCGTCGTAGCGGCGGG
>JGI2924J29684_1078119_pt1 | contig 31804 bp, 28 predicted proteins | sample BenlonsequencITS_FD_29684 | JGI IMG/M metagenome (IMG submission 29684)
GGGAGCCATTTCGAAGAGGTCACGGACGAGCCGCGATCCCTCACCGATGAACTTGCGGACGAGTTCCGAGCCAGCCATCTTGATGAAGGTTGCGTCGGTCTCGTTCGCAACGGCTTTCGCGAGCATCGTCTTCCCGGTGCCCGGCGGGCCATACAGCAAGACGCCGCTCGGGGGATCGATACCGACTTCCTCGAAGCGTTCGGGCTCGGCGAGTGGCTGTTCGACCGCCTCGCGTACCTCACGGACCTGTTCGTCGATGCCGCCGATGTCTTCGTAGCCGATCGCCGGCCGTTCGGTGATCTCCATCGACTGGGCGCGGGCATCGGTCTCGGCTTCCAGTACCGTCTGGATCGCAAACGAGTCGTTGACAGCGACGCGGTCACCGGCCTCGACGCGCTCGGCGACGCGCGGTGAGAGTTCAGTGAGCACTTCTTGGTTGTTCCCGTGCTGTTTGACGACGGCCTCGCCGTCGTCGTCCATCACGTCCTCGACGGTCGCGATATACAGCGAGGAACTCTTGAGCGTCTCGTTTTCCCGTTCGACGCGGTCGACCTTCTCTCGCAGGTGGCCTCGGCGTTCCTCGGCCTCGTCGAGTTGGCTCGAGAGTTGCTCGTTGACGGTCACGAGATCTTCGAAATGACTCCTGAGCGCCTCCAGCCGCTCGTCGTCGGGGAGATCCGGATCGATATCGCGATGAGGTCGGTCGGGAATAGACGGGCTTCGAGACATCCTGACGTTCCCGGATACGAGTCCCACGATAAATGTGCCTTTGGGTCCCGGTCGGATTTCGAAGCCGACAACGACACAGTCGAGCGAACGAGACGTCGGGCTGGTGTGACCGCCGCCACGTTCTGATACGGTTTGCTGGCAGTCAGTTCCGGCGCGACCGCGACCCGCCGCGTGGTTGTGTGGCTGTACCGTCACTGGCCACCAGGAGTCAGTATGGGACTTTGCTCAACGCACAGCGGACGACACGTCGGAAGAAACGCTCCGTCGATGTCTCCGAGTTTTGCTCTCCCGAAACGAAAATCGATCGAAACAGGGGTTTGAGGGCGGTCACGGCGTCACAGGACTCGGCGTCCCATCGGTTCAGACCGGAACAGTTTGGCTACTCCGCGAGTTTCGAAAAGCGAACCTCGAGTGGTTCGGTCGACCGTGACGTCTCGTTTTCGAGCGCACCATCGGGGTCGACCTCGAGAACGGGAAGGCTCGACTCGCCGGTCGTCGCCGTCTCTTTCTCGTCGCCGAGAGTCGCCTCCCACTCGAGTTCGACTTCGACACCGCTTGCCGTCACGAGAGCCGGGTCGGACGCGGACTCGGAGCGAGATTGAGAGAGGGGTGCTCCGGTGTCGTCGCGTCCCTTCGAAGTCGAACGTCCAGGATTGGAACGGTTCGCTTCGGGAAAAGCCAGTCTGAGTTTCGGCAACAGTCCGTTCGAGGCGTCGACCTCGGCGACCGTCGTCCGTTCGTCGCCAACACAGTCGACGAGTTCGACGAGCAAACAGCAGTCGCCGCCTAGGTCGCGTCGTTTCCTGATCACGAGTCGTCCGTCGTGGTGCCACGAGGAACACCAGTCGACGACCAGCAACACCCCCGAGACGAGCGTGAGCGACCGATCAGTCTCGACATGGGTCGTCTCTCCTTCGGCTTCGACCTCGAGTGTCGTCGTGATCGTTTCGTCGACGGGTGGGACAGTAGAACGGACGTCGAGATCGATCGCAACGGCGGTCTTCTCGCCAACGCCGAGGTCGAACGCGGTGACGGCGTCGCTGGCTTCGGCGTCCGACGTCGGCACGAACCGGACGCGGTCGTCCTCGACCCCGAGGGCTACCTCGATCGGCTCGGTAAGCCGGTTTGCGACGTCGAACGTCGCAAGCGGATACCGTGTGCCGTTGCCGAAGAGGAGCCCACCCGTTTCGACGTCGTCGTCGACCAATCCGAGATACGCGTTCGCGTCGCTTACCACCCCGACAGAGATGTCTCGATCGAGTTCGCTGCTCGAGTGTCCGAGCGTGTCGACAGCGAGCAGGCCACTCGATCCGGCGATCATCGCGAGCAGTGTGCGTCTCGTTCGGTTCATCTCGGGCGTATCAGTGAGGGAATTTCAGCGTGTTACGACTCACAGATCGAACACGGCAACGAACCACAGACTATCCATCGGTGTTCGACGAGTACTCGAGTTCGACGCCAGGAGGGTCTTCTGTGATCCCCAGGCGATTGCGACGTGCGTAGTATCGGTGTGCAATCGACGAGACCGCAAGCGCGACGACGACGAACGTGCCCCATGCATACGAGGAAACTGCACCGAACGGTCCGATCCCCGACGCCGTCAGCGCAAGCAACACGCCGGACAGTGCGGTCAGACCGATGTAGTAGTCGCTCCACGGAATCTCGCGACCGTGAACGACGTCCATGTAGATTTCGACGTCTTCGAGTGCAGGCGTCGGTTCGACGAACCCACGGTCCTTGTTGAACTCGAGGACGCCCGCTTCGTCCATTTTTGGCAGATGTGACTGGTGTAGTGCCGTGTAGACTCGCTTTCGGTCGGTGCTCGAGACCGCTTGCAGATCGATACCGTCTTCGGAAGCAGCGATCTCTTCTGACAGCGTTCCGACGTCGATACGCTCGTCTTCCTGCATGAGCTGGTGGAGGACGTAGCGCCGTCGCCGGTTCGAGAGCATCTCGAAGAGTTCGTCTTCGGTGAGAGTAGCGTTCGTCGAGTCGGAGTCGGATGAACCCCCGTCGGCGTCGTTCCCCGTCACGTCCGTATTGGCGGATTGGGCTGCGTGAGTTGTCCCCATCAGATACCCGGTATCACACCCCCCGGCAAAAAGGTTGTGTCGTCAATAAGTAATTGAATCCAACTAGTTCTTATTTTAACGAGTTGAAACGATCGTTGATTCTCGTGGAGTTGGCAGAAGATCAGGTGCTGCTGAAGAGGGACTAACTGACGGCTGACTGAATGCAAAGGGTTTCAGACCAAAGTTGAGTGGAGTAAATGACACCGATATCGACTCGAGAACAGCGCTTGGCCGAATCGGTTCAGGGCCGATACTCGACGCGTGGGTGCAGGTATGTGATTCACTCACGGTCGAGAACGTCAACAGTCACTCGGTGTGGTCTGACGGAGTCAGCAAGTGACTGACTGCTCGACATCCGGACCTGAAATTAACTCCACAGGTGTATTACAATATCCCTTGGTGGAGTCTTTCGGCCTGTAATCCCTGGACAGGGGATTGGGCGGCGACGGGCCATCGTCGTGGTGGACGTCGTCCCCTGCGGAAACGACGGAGAGATCAACAATGCAACGACGCAAATTCGTCATCGGAATGGGAGCACTGGCATCGGGAGCAGCAGCGGCCGTCGGTACGGGCGCGTTTACGAGCATCGAGGCCGACCGTGACATCCAGGTCGACGTAGCTCACGATTCGGACGCGTTCCTCGCGCTGGGGCCGTCTGAGGACGACAACGGCGCGTACGTCGACGAAAGTGGCGGCATCGTGAGCCTGGACTTCACGGAAACCGAAGCGGGCGGAGAGGGTATCAACGACCGTGCGTTCACTAACTTCGAGAGTGTGCTCGAAGTGGAGAATCAGGGGACTCAGGAGGTAAAGATCGGCGTCGACGTACCCGACGAGGACGGGTTCGACGTCGGTGACTTCCTCGTCTTCGTCTCGCGAGAGAACCTCGAGTACGGTACCGGCTCCCCCAGCGAGGGCGAGCAGGGCATCCGAACCGACAACTTCTCAGTCGACGAACTGCCCGAGATCGGCCCCGGTGAGGGCATCACCATCGGGTTCGCGTTCAATCTCGACAAGGATGATGACTTCCCGGAGCTCGACGACACCCTCACCATCGTGGCCGGCACCGAGGACAACTTCCCAGCCTAAACAGATAGCGGCGGTTCGATACCGCCGACAAACACACTACAATGAGACGCCGAACGTTCATTGGCGGCCTGGGCGCGATCACCGCCGGAGGGAGTGTTGTCTTCGGCAGTGGTGCCTTTACTAGCGTCGAAGCTCGTCGGTCTATCACGGTCGAAACAGAAGACGACCACAGCGCGTTCCTCGTTCTCGACGAGATCGACGAGGGAGAACGAGCGGACATCGACGGCGGTCAGCTAAAGTTCCAGTTCCCCGGCCAGAGCGAACACGAGTATCCGGACGGCGACGAAACCGATCCGGAAGGACTCGGTTCGGACTCCATCTATCGGTTCTCGAGCGATGTCGGTGCGGATGGGCCTGGCCTGTTCGAAGTCAAGAACCAGGGGACACAATCGGTAGAGATATACAGCACGCAGGCTGAAACGAACGGAGTTCCATCCGTGGAGATGTACGACGTAGAAACGGGAGAACTGCTTACAGCCGACGACCCGTCGGCTTCGATCGGCGTTGGCGAAAGCCTCCCTGCTGGCTTACAGATCGAAACACACGACATCGACACCGACTCCTACAACGTCGTCCTCACGATTCACGCGGCTGCGCCCGAAAACTGAGCCTGAAGAGGGAGTCGACTCCCTTCGCCGATCGACTTCGTCTCCGCTGTCGCCGCTGTCAGTCGTTGCGCTCGAGTGAACGGAAAGACAGCGGCGACCGGACTGGTAACGACGGTCAGTGACGACGCCGGTCTGAAGACACAACGAAGACATCACGAGCTCCTGGAGAGTCGAACACCGCCGTTTACTCCTGCTGAAACCCGGTCAACACCCGTATTACAATAGCTATAGCTGAGCTTCTCTCGAGTGGGAACGCGATGGGGAGTGGACGCCGTCCGTCTTGGCCACGGGGATTCTCGAGGCGGACGGCGACGCGACCCCGCGATCGTCCGATCACCCGATCACCCACAACTCGTTCGCATGGTTGGTCGCGTCGCCGGGACGGTGGACGCTTCGACAGCCAGCCATCTGCCACACCCGACCGTCGCGTTCCCATCGACGGCGACACCGTCGTCGTCGAACACGACGCTCCCCCAGGGGAGGGGGTGGCGTTCGAACAGAGCCCGGGAGCTTCGCCTCGGCAAGAGAGGCGGCGCTCCCGAAACGACACACCAGTTTCGAACACGAATGCCGACTCGAGAACGGAGACGTCACGCGAGGTGGCAACGCCGATGAGCCGACGGGGAGCGTTCGGAATCGCTATCCTCTGCTTGCTCTTGCTCATTGCCGCCGCGACCGGTGGAACCAGTCCTGACAGCGGCCACGACCGCGTTTTCGAGGGCGTTACCGTCGAACCGCACGACGGGCCTCACGGCGCGTACGCTTCCCTGGACGGGGACGACGAACTCGTGATCGATCTGGCTGCCGGTAACGACGTCGTCGAGGGTGACGGCGTTCCGGCGGAGACGGTCACCGGCATCGACGACGTAGTCAGACTCAATCACACTGGCGACGAGTCTGTCCAGGTATGGCTCGAGCACGGTTCGCCCGACATCGCGTTCTACCGTTCCGACGATACCGGCACGTCGATCGAGGGGGAACAGAACAGGGCGACACTGGGTCCCGACGACTCGATCGACGTCGGCTTCACCGTCGACTCACGCGACGTGGAGACGGTGGACGTGCTGATCGATGGCGTGGAAATTCACGGAACGATCCCCGACGGCTCGGGTGGGGTTGCCGGGGCGTCGGGGCCTCCGTCGGGGTCTGCGTCGGTGCCGACCTGTCCGCCACCGACCGTAACGGTCGAGATGCCGGAAAAGACGACACGAGAGGTTTCGATCACGAACGCCGCGGACTGTGGAACAGAGTCGACATCGATCGATCTGCGTGGACTGGCACTGACCGATGGCGTCACCCTCGAGCGGATCACGGCCGCACCCGCGGGCGCGGCGGTTTCGTTCGCGGTCAGCGTCGACCGGTGGCTCGACGCGAACGAGCTTCGTCCCGCCGACGAGACCGAGCCGATTGGCGCTGTCACGATAGAAGACGCTCCGGCAGAGGCATTCGAGACGATCGAGTACCACCTGGTCGTCGATCATCATGAGCTCGAACGCGACGGAACGGTCCTTGCGACCGAAAGCGGCGACGCGGTCCCGATCACAGTCCACCGTTACGAAAGGGAAGGATGGGCCGAGATCGACGTCGAGCGAGTCGACGAAACGGAGGGGACACTCGAGTACACCGTTCCCGTCGATCCGGAGTCCGACTACGTCGTGAGCACTGGGACACCAGAGACGGAGACGGACGGCGAGGCCGACGACGCTGGGCTAGGCGCTGCCGGCGATGGTTCGGAAACCGACCGTGATGCCGAAGACGCTGTCGACGACAGCAGTGTTGCCGATCGTAGTGGTTTCGATCCGGCCGACGGGACGGCTGCCACTATCGAGTCCGCAGTGGTCGTCGTTTTCGTCGTCGTGATTGCCGTCGGACTGGGAGTCGGTCGTTTGCGTCGAGCGTATCGGTGAGTGACCACCGCGCGATCCAGGAAGGCCCGCAGACAGTTCAAATACCCTAACTTTCAAATAACCGTACGTGATTGCCCTCATTTGGGATGATCCGACGGGGAGCGCAGGGTATCGGAATCGTCGTTCTCGTCGGGTTGCTCGCCGGACAGATCCTCGGCCAGCCGATTCTGCTCGGGTTCGTCGAAACCGGAAGCATGGAACCGACGATCGAGACCGGCGACGGGTTCGTCGCCGTACCTAGTGAAGTCGGTGGCGATCCGACGGTCGGCGACGTCGTCGTCTTCGACGCCGAGGAAATCGACGGCGGTGGACTGACGACACATCGGGTAGTCGACGAAACCGACCGGGGATACGTGACTCGCGGGGACGCAAATCCCTTCACCGACCAGGACAGCGGTGAGCCGTCCGTCCAAGACGGGCAAATCGTCGCGTCTGCACTGCAGGTAAACGACGAGGTCGTCACGATCCCGAACCTCGGGACCGGCGTAATGGCGATCGGTGACGGACTCGAGCGCGGTCAGCGGTGGTTCGCGACGACGTTTGGAGTCCGTACGTTTCTCGAGACAGCAGGGTTGGCCTACCTGCTGTTAGGAATCTCGATCGGTCTCTACGCTATCGAGACGGTCCGGGAGCGGCGTCGATCCGACGGTCGGTCGTCGCTCGAGTCAGATCGGTCAGGCGGAAACGGAAGTGGGGTGGAGGCGGCGTTCGACCCACGATTGCTCGCAGGAGCGTTCGCCCTGCTGGTAGTCGTCGCCGCGGCGGCGGCGATGGTCGCACCAGCGGGGACTCACTCTCACGACGTCATCAGCGCAGAGTTCGAGTCGGATCGCCCGCTGGTGGTCGAACAGGGGACGACCGAGGAGATACCGTACGAGGTAGGAAACGGTGGCTTCGTTCCGATCGTGACCTACATCGAGCCGAAGAGTGAGAACGTCGACGTCGAGCCAGGACCGACGACTGTCGCTCCGCGGGAGTCGGCCGAGGTGACGCTCTCGATTACGGCACCCGACGAAACCGGCTACCACCCGGCGTACGTCACGGAGTATCGCTTTCTGTCTCTCCTGCCGCTACCGGTACTCGACTGGCTGTACGACGTTCATCCGTGGGTCCCATTCGTCGCCATCGTCTCATTGCTCGGGGGCGGGTTCTACTGGCTCGGTCGACTCCTGCTCGAGCCGGCTGACCCTCGTCTCCGGCGAGTGACGAGGCGGAGGCGACGACGAGAGAGTCACAGCGAACAGCGACGTTCGGATTCCCGAGGAAGAAACTAACTATGTATAGGTCCGACACTGACGGGGAGAGACGGGACGAGGAACACGCGAAGCGACGATTGCAGCTTCGGGTACTGTTCGCGGAATACCGAACGGCACTGGTGATCACGTGTGTCGTCCTCGTCGTCTTCGGTGGGTGGTTGAGCTACGGGGCGTACGCCGCTCCACCCGAAGAGACCGACCAGCGACTCGAGTCGTCCTGGTCTGCGACGGGAGCACTGGCTCACGAAGCGATGGTGAGCGACGCCACTGCGGTCTATCCGAACGGGACCGTGCTCGAGAACGAACCGCTCTACTACACGGCGGTGACGCCGGAGTTGGACGGCGAGTTCGTTGGCGGGTACGAGGCCGAAACCGCCAGGAACGTGGCTCTCGGCGTCTCCATCGATCTCGCGTATCGGGCCGTCGAGCCCGACGACGGGGGCGACACGGTCTACTGGAGCCAGCGGGAGAATCTCGCGTCTGTCAGCGAAAAGGATGTCGAACCACACGAGGATGTCACGGCCGACTTCACCGTCGACGTCACCGAGGTCGCGGCGACGATCGACGAGATCGAAGCCGATCTCGAAGCGAGTCCCGGAGCGACGGAGATACACATCGAAATCGAGCGCACGGTCGAAGGCGAAATCGAGGGCGATCACCGGTCCGTCGCGGACGAGTACCAGGTTCCAATCGAATACGACGGGAGCACGTACCGGATCGACGACGCGGGAACGGACGCATACGACGAGTCCTACGACGAGTCCAAGACGGTCACTGTCCCTGCAACTGCGGGACCGCTCCATACCGTCGGTGGCCCGTTGCTCCTCGTCCTCGGACTGGCTGGCACGGTCGGCCTGGCTGTCGGCTCACGACGACTCTCGGAACCGACGTCGACGGAACTCGAGTGGCTCGCCTATCGAAACGACCGCGAGCAGTTCGACGAGTTGCTGACGCCTGTCAGGCTTCCCGCGTCGAAACTCGAGTTCGACGAGGACGACGTTCTGGATGGAGGTACCAGCGAACGCGTGCCCGTCGAAACGCTGGCGGATCTGGCAGGAGTCGGGATCGACGTCGGCGCACCGGTACTCTTCGACCGACGGACCGAACGGTACGTCGTCCGTCACGAGGAGGCAGCGTACGTCTACGAGCCGCCGGCTCTCGAGTCCGTTTTCGAACCGACTGCTCGTGGCGGCTCGAACGACGGACCGGCTCGTGTGGACGAGAGCGACGATCGGTCCACGGAACCGACCGACGAAACGACGACGGACGACTCAAGTGAGAGAGACGAAAGGACAGAGACGAACTCCCCAGTAGAGGATCGATAGGCTCTCACGCCGCGTTGCTCGACAGCATCCGGTCGTGTGGCCGGTTCGACGCGCTAGTCTGGGGTGGCCCGCCACTAGTACTGTCCCAACCGTCGACTGACGGGTCGGATCGAGCCACACCGCCAGATTCGACCCATCAGTTCAGGCTTGGCCCGCCACTAGAACCGCTCCAGCGAGAACGGCTCGATCTCGTGGTCCGTTTCCGCGTCGACGACCAGGTCAGCGAGAATTTCACCGACAACGGGAGCAAAGGCGAAACCGCGCCCGGAGAAGCCGGCACCGACCGCGACCTGTGAGTGGTCCGGTAACGTATCGAGGACGAACTGCTCGTCTGGCGTATTCGTATAGAGACAGGTCTCCATGCGAAGCGTCGGGCCGACGCCGCCAGGGAAGTACTGCTCGGCAAACTCCTCGAGGAACCGTTCGTCTGCCTGGGTCGGCTCCCGTTCGAAGGCGTCGGGGTCGACGGTCTTCTCGCGGTGGTGACGACGGGCGAACGTGATCCCAGGAACGCGGTGTGCAGGCGCACCGTAGAACCGTCCGTCCGGCGTCTCGAGGTTCCAGACGGGAAACCGGGCTCGCTCGAACCGTGCAGGGTCGTCGGGCTGGAACCACGCGACGACCTGTCGTTCCGGCACCGCGATGTCCTCGAGTGCGTCGACGAACTGTGCCGTCCACGCGCCCGCGGTGATCACGAGGTTGGCCGCCTCGTAGGCGTCGTAGTCGGTTTCGACGCGGACGCCGTCGTCCGTCGGCGACCAGTCGACGACCCGTTCGCGAGCGCGGATCGTCGCCCCGTCACGGTGAGCACGTTCGACGTGGGCGACGAGACAGGCTTCGGCATCCAGAAATCCGCCGTCGGGCTGAGAGATCGCCTCGTAGTCGTCGGGAAGATCGTACGCCGGGTATCGATCGGCGAGTTCTGTCCGTGAAAGACGTTCGTACTCACAACCGAGGGTAGCACAGGCCTCCCCCGCCTCCTCTACGAGGGGGCCGTCCGCCGGACCGGCGTCGATCGAACCGGTCCGGGAGAACAACTGCCTGTCGGTGTCGTCCTCGAGGTCCAGCCACAGCGCCTCGGCCCGGCGGAGCAACGAAGCGGACGCCGGATCGGTGGCGTCTGTGAGTTTGAACTGACGGGTGTAGCCGTGTGACGAGCCGTAGTTGTGGGGAACGTCGTATCGCTCGAGGCCGAGAACGTCGACGCCGCGGGCAGCGAGGTGGGCGACGGTCGCACTGCCTGCGCCGCCGACGCCGAGAACGATGACGTCGTACCGGTCGCTCATACGCGAGGATACGCGAACGGGAGCGAAAATACTTCTCACTCGCGGCAAGCGAGTCGCTGTCACGAGTGGGTGGCACGATCACGATTCGTCCGGCGATCCGGACAGAAATGGCCGACAGCAATTCGTATCAGTTCTCGGTAGCCGACGCCTCGTCACCGTCGGCACGCTCTCGCAGCCGGCGCTTGTGCTGGCGTTCGGTCACGTGATCGAGTCCGTCCGCCAACTCCTCTCGAGCCTCGGCTTCGAAGGCGACGATGTCGTCCATAAACCCCGTCGAGAACTCCTCGACGAGTTCGAACGTCCATTGGTCGCTGACTGCACCTGCCGGCAGATGCTCGTTTCTGAGGGCGTCGGCCCACTCGTCGTGGCCGGCCGTCTGAAGTTCGTCCTCGGCGTCTGCCATTCGATCCATCGCGTGTCCAAGCTGATGGTGAAACGCGAGCAACGAGCCGTACGCCCGGTGGACGTACTCGATACCGAGTTGCATTTCGTGTAACGCGTCGGCTTCTGCGTCGCTCAACTCGGGGTCGTCGGAATCGGTCGTCATAGCCGTCGGACTACGAACGGGTGAAAAGTCGTTGGCAGCGCGGCAACGGCTGCCGGTACCGGGCGGCCTGTTGTTCGCGCGATCAGTCACCTCGTGTAAATCGCCTTTCCGGCGCGACCGCGAGCATTCCTGCGGTCACCCGGTACATCGGGACAGTCGCTCGGATTGGGGTGTGGGCGAACGTCCGACAGGAACCGAATCAGTCGGTATTCGTGTCGGCATCGCTCGGATTCCATCGGTCCGAGTACGCCACGCCACACGAACACTGGGCGTAGGCGTGGACGACGTCGCCCTCCGCGTAGAGACCGCCAGCGTCCTCGTTTTGTTTCTCCGTGAAGGCAAAGACGAACCTGACCTCGTGGTCCGCGGCGTCGTCGCCGGGCGTTTCGGGGCAGGTCCCACCGGCGAGGTCGACGTCGACGACCCCCTCGTGCTCCATCGCCGACCGGGCAAAATCCATCGCATCGGTGCCGATCGCCGCTTGGAACGCGTTTCGTCCTCGCTCGCCGTCGACGACGAGCAGGACGCCATCGTCGACGCGCTCACCAAACTCATCGAGGCGGTCATCGGAGACGAACGAGTCAGACAGAAAGAGGACGACGTCGTCCGGCCGGTCGCCGGAGAGAAACTCCTCGCGGGCGCGCAGGTCACTCATTACCCGCTGTCGGCCCTCGAGCAGGATAAAAGCCGCGACACAGACCGACTCGAGTCGCGCTAGATCAGCGCTGTGGTCGCCGGCGACCATCTGCAAAAACACTTATCTGTGTTACTCACCCTTTCATGACTATGTCCGGAGCCGACAGGAGATTACCGCGTTCCGGGGATGACGTGGCAATCTCCGTGTGTATGCCGGACGAAGCCGGTCGGCTCCGAACGACCCAATCGAGCGCACTCGCGGCCGAGTTCGGGTCGGCCTCGACGCCGCTCCTGGCGTCACAGTCAGCTCCACTCGCGCCGACGAACCATCGTAACTGACCATGTCTACGACCAAACAGACCACGGACGACCTACGTACGAACGTCCTCGAGTTCGCACTCGGGGAGAACCGCTACTGCGTCGACATCGGCTACATCGCAGAGATCGTCGATACCGCGGATCTGACCGCGGTTCCGAATACGGCCGACCACGTCGAGGGGGTGATGGATCTCCGCGGGGAGACGACGAAGATCGTCAACCTGCGGAAGATCTTCGGCGAGGACGACGGAGAGACGCTCGGCAGCAGGATTATCGTCTTCAAGCGAAAGCAAGACTCCAAAGAACGGATCGGCTGGCTCGCCGACGAAGTCAACCAGGTCCGAGAGATCCAGCTCCAGGAGGTCGACACCTCCGTCGAGGGCGACGGAATCGCAGGTGTCATCCGCCGTGACGACGATTTCGTGCTCTGGATCAATCCAACGGACGTTCGCGTGTAAATCGCCACGGGAGTCGGTGGTCGAAGCTCCTCGATTCTCGTCGGCACTAAAATCGACGCTCCCTCTTCTCTCGGCGTCCCGTCTCGACGATACGTCCTGTACTGCAGAGTCCGGCGAACAGCGTCCACGAGAACCCGCTTCTTCCGAGTGGAGTGTGCTCGGTCGTGTCGAAGCCCGGTAGAAAGTGTCTACCACCGCGGAAACTCGCTCGAGGTGCGCCACAGGAAACGGCGTTTTCAGAAACGGTGCGTCGAGTCGGCGGGACGGACTGACAAAAGAAAGACAGGATTACGCTTCTGTCCCGGCGACGGTGCGTTGAGTCGCAACCTTCTCGATAATGCTGTCGATGTCGAGCCACGTGACAAGCGTCGTCTCGTCTTCTTCGGTTTTCTTGATGATTCCCTCGACGAACTTGTGTTGTGCGGCGGCGTCTTCCTCCATTGCATCCGCCGTCTCGTCGATTTGGGATTCGCGATAGGTCACGGCCTGGGAGACGTCGGAGACGCGAATACCGACTTTCTGCTCGTCGTCGCGTTCGATGACAACGATGTAGTGGTCGTCCGAGAGTTCGTTTCGCTCGACGTCCAACAGGACCGTCGGATCGAGCACGCCCGTGATCTCGCCCCGGAGGTCAGTGACGCCGTCGATCGCGTCCGGCCCACGCGGGAACCGCGTGATGTCTTTCATCTCGACGATCGCACTGACGAGATCTATCTCGATCGCGTGCCGACTCTCTTCGAGATAGAACTCGAGCATCTGGATCGTATTCTCGTCGTCGTGTGCCGACGCGATCAACGAGTCGCCACGCTCGAAAACTTCTTTCCCACGACCGATCGCTGCGTCATCGTAGCTCTCACTGGCCGCGCCGACGACCGTGGCGTCGACGGTTGCCTCGTCACCCGTAGCAGAGTCTACGCCACCAGTGCCCGCGATGGCACCCCGCAACGCCGGGTCGATGTTCTGCTCGAGTTCGGTGTCGACAGCGCCGGAGTCGGTCTCCGACTCGGAGACGTCTCCCGTAGCGCTGTCCGTGTCCGCGTCTTCGGTCGCGGACGCGTCAGTATCGTCTGCCGGAGACGCGGACGCGTCAGTATCGTCTATCGAGGACTCGGGAGCAGTCTCGTCGGTGGAGTCAGTGTCGGCTTCGTCACAGTCCGTGGACGCGGCTTCGTTCGTCGCGGGCGACTCGTCTGACGTCCCGTCGGTAGCCGCTGGCTCCGCTTTCGAGTCGTCTTCGTTCGCTGCTTTCGAGTTAGCTGTGGTCTCGTCGGTTCCCGTCGATCCGTCGACCGAACGCTTCTCGTTGGTGACGTCTTCTGATTCGTCGGTGGATTGGTCGGGGGAACCGTCGTCAGTGTCTTCGGTGTCGTTCGAGGCGGATCGTGCGGGATTCGCCCGGTTTCGCATCTCGCGGATGCGACGCGCCCTGTCGTCGGTCATGCCGATACCTCCTCTTTCGCAAGCCGTTCGTCCAGTTTTGTTGCCATCGATGCAAACACCTCGCTCATGTCGATTTCCTCGTCGGCCTCGAAGACTGAGTGTCCGTCCGTGAACGCACGCTGGAAGGCGACCCGCTTGCGAATCCGGTAGATCGGCGTCTCCGGCAGCGCATCGTCGAACCACGCGAGCATCTCCGCGGCTGCGTTCGTGTTCTCGATCCGATTTGCGACCAGTGCACACGGTTCGATCGTCACGTCGTGATCCATCTCGAGTGCGCCGACGTAGTCGAACAGCAACTCGATCGACCGCTTGCTCGTCGGCTCGGCGAGTGCCGGGATAACGAGATTTCTGGCCGCGTACAGTCCGTTGTCGGTGATAACTCCGAGGTGTGGCGGGCAGTCGACGACGACGTAGTCGTATCCGTCTTCGAGCTGCGACAACAGCCGATCGAGACGCATCTCGGCGTTTTCCGCCGACGATAGCGCCGACGAAGCGGCGTTCATATCGACGTTACTCGCGACGACGTCCATCTCCGGATGGTCGTAGACGATCTCCTCGGCGGAGACGTCGTCGGGATCGACGAGAGCGTCGAGCAACGTCGGCGGCTCGGCGTCGTAGGCCTCGAGGAGCCCGAGTCCTTCAGTCGCGTTTCCCTGCGGGTCGATATCGACGAAGAGAACGTCCTGTCCGCGATCGTTCAGGGCCCCGGCCAGGTTGATCGCGACAGTCGTCTTTCCGACACCTCCTTTCTGGTTTGTTACACACAGCCGAGCGGGTTCCGCCATTCTCCTGGACCGTTTCAACTCTGACCACATAACTCACACGGCCAACTGTATCTCGTAGGCCTCCCAGCGGGTTGGATCGGCCGAATTCTTTATCAAGCGAACCTGGCAATTCAGTCCCATGGCAGTGACCGTATCGTTCGTTGACGACGCCGACGCGACGGTTCCGTCCGCGGTCGAATTCTTCGACGCCGACAGTGACAGTTACCTGGACGAGAAGACAGCGTGGGCCGGCGACGCCGCCGTCTCCGCGATCACGTCCGGAGGGTGCGTCGATAGCGTTTTTCCACTGCCAGCATACGGGAGCTAGCTCAGTTATGAGTACCATCTTCTCTCCACGTCCGACACAGCAGGGCCGGCCAGTATTCGGCGTCACACCCGTTTCCATACTCGCATCCGGCTCCAATCCCGGTTTCGAGACCGAGACGGTGCAGCAACCGACCCGCAAACACCCCGATCGTCACTGATGGTCCGAGCCGTCATCGCAGACGATTCTGCAGTAATGCGTGAAACCCTCGGGAAGATTCTCGAAGACGGTGGGATCGACGTGATCGGTCGTGCGAAAAACGGCACCGAAGCCGTCGAGCTGATCACCGACGTCGAGCCCGACATCGCAACGGTCGACATCCAGATGCCAGGTCTCACGGGCCACGAAGTAATCGAGCAGGTGATGGACGAACGGCCGACGCCGATGCTGGTCATCAGTTCACAGACGACCAAGAACGCAGAAGCCACGTTCGAGGCGCTCGAGGCCGGTGCGGTCGACTTCATCGCGAAGCCAAGCGGCGACAACTCCGTCCCGATCTGGTCGAAACAGGACGAGATCGTCGAACAGGTTCGTGCGGTCGCCAAGGCGGACATCTCCGGCAGTACCGATTCCGGCAACGAGAGATCGACGGCCGACGAACTGGCGACGGTCGACGTCGACGCGACCGAGGCGTTTCCACGCGAGCCAACGCTCGTGATCGGTGCATCGACCGGCGGCCCGCGCGTCGTCGAGCGGGTCCTGTCCGAACTACCCGAGCGCGCAGGGTTACGAATCCTCATAGTCCAACACATGGCTGACCATTACACGGAACGTTTCGCGGAACGGCTCGACAAACGAACCGACTACGACATTCGAGAGGCAGCCGGTCGCGACACGATCGGTGCCGGCGAGGGTGTCCTGGCAAAGGGTGGCTACCATCTCGCCGTCTCGAGCTTTTCGAACGGGAAACTCACCGTCACCCACGACGACGGTCCCAAGCGACACAACGTCAAGCCGGCAATCGACGTAACGATGGAGACCGCGGCGGAGACGGTCACCGGCAATCTCGCTGGTGTCATCATGACTGGGATGGGAGCAGACGGTGCCGACGGGCTGGCCGAGATCAAAGCAGCCGGCGGCAAGGCTATCGTGCAGGACGAAAAGACGTCCAGGGTCTACGGCATGCCGAAGGTCGCTGCCGAGCAGGTCGACGTCGACATGGTCCTGCCGGAAGACCGGATCGCCGAAGGAGTCGTCAACGCCTTCCGGGGGTGGTCGTCATGAGCGACGCCACCTCGACGTTCGTCCAAGAGAGCAAGGAAGACATCCGAAAACTCAACGACGCACTGCTAGAACTCGAGGACGACCCCGATCCGGAGGAATCCGAGGCCATCGAGACAGTCTTCCGGGTCGCACACAACCTCAAGGGGAACTTCGGGGTGATGGGTTACTCCAAGGCGAGTAACTTGGCCCACGCGATCGAGGACTTGCTCGACGAGATCCGCGACGGGGAACTCGCCGTCACCGGTGAACGGATGGACCTCATCTTCAGCGGGGTCGATCTCCTCGAGGAGATGGTCAACGAGATTTCCGACGACGGAGAGACCGAGACCAATCCGGAGGCGACGATCACGAAGATCCGATCGTCGATCGAGACCGGAGATGCAGCCACCGAGACGGAGGCGGAACGTGACGGTGTGACGGTCGGTTCCCGCGAGATGCCGGTCGACGAACTGGCCGACGAGGTCGATCTGGGCGACGACGAGGAACTCTTGCGAGTGTCGCTTGCGATCGCCAACGAGGAGGCTCCACACGTCGATGCGATGTTCGTGCTCGACTCGACCAGAAACGAGTACGAACTGGTCCGGACCGTTCCCGACGACGAGACGATCGAGTCGGAGGAGTTCGACGGTCAAATCGACGTGTACCTGTTGACCGATGCGAGCGTCAGCAGTGACGATGTCGTGGACTTCTACGAGGACGACCGATACGTCGACGACGTCAGCGTCGAGGACGTGGCCGACGAACTCACTGCCGACGACGAATCGACCGACGATTCCGACACCACCCACAGTACCCAGGAAGTCGAGTCGATCCGGGTCGACGTCGAACAGATCGACCAACTGTACAACCAGGTCGAGGAGATGGTCACCAGCCGGATCAAACTCCACAAGATCATCGAGGACCACGAACTCGTCGAGGCCGAAGACGAACTCGAGGAACACGGCAAGATCACCTCGCGGCTCCAGGATACCGTCCTCGAGATCCGGCTCGTTCCCCTGAAGAAGATCGTCGGTAACTTCCCGCGAGTCGTTCGTGACATCTCGCGCAAGCAGGACAAAGAGATCGACTTCCAGATGGAGGGGATCGACATCGAGATGGATCGGTCGATTCTAAACGAGTTGGGCGATCCGCTGATGCATCTTATCCGCAACGCCGTCGATCACGGGATCGAGCCGCCCGAAGAACGCGAGAAGAAAGGGAAATCTCGCGAAGGAACGATCAAGCTGATCGGTGAACGCGAACGCGACCGGGTCTCGGTCACTGTCGAGGACGACGGCCGTGGTCTCGACGTCGAAGGACTCCGCCAGAAAGCGGTCGATCAGGGGATCAAGACGGAAGAGGAAGTCCGTGTGCTAGACGACTCCGAGGTGTACGACCTCATCTTCCATCCCGGGTTCTCGACGACCGAGGAAGTCACCGAGGTCAGCGGCCGTGGCGTCGGGATGGACGTCGTCGAGCAGGTCGTTCGCGGAGTCGACGGCTCGATCAACGTCGAGAGCGAACCCGACGAAGGGACGTCGATCACGCTGATGCTTCCCGTCAGCGTCGCCATCGTTCGCGTGCTCTTTGTCACCATCGGCGACGAGCAGTACGGCGTTCCCATCAAGAACATCGACGAGATTTCCGAGTTCGGCGACGTCACCGTCGAGACGGTCGAAGGGCGACCCACCGTCACTCACGACGACCGTGTCTACCCGCTGTTGTCGCTTGGTGAGCGACTGAACGTTCCCAACACCGAACCCGCAGACGACGACATGGTCATCCGGATCAAAGACTCGGTCAGACAGGTCTGTCTCCGCTGTTCCGACGTCGCCGGCCAGGAAGAAGTCGTCATCAAGCCCTTCGAAGGTGTACTCAGCGGGACGCCAGGAATCAGCGGTGCGTCGGTCCTCGGCGAGGGCGAAGTCGTCATGATTCTCGACGTCGAGACGCTCTGAGACGGATCGTCGGACGCACGTTCCGATGCGATCGCGATCAACGTACGACCTCCGCGGTCGAGTCGGGCCATCACCACAGCAGACCGGATATCGCTCCCTCGAGTGGGCGTACCGCCGGACGTTCGGTTCTGTCCACGCTCACCCGAACGGTCGGACGGTTTTCCGTCCGTCAGTGCCGGCGCGCCCGCGATCCAAAGCGGTTGTACCGGGAATCGGGACAGCAATCCGTATCAGAACAGGTTCGTTTCCTCGAGCGAGAGGACAGCCGTTCCTTCCTTTCGTTTCGTTCGAATCGCTGGCAGTTCGGTCAACATAATTAAGTCATATGGGTGTATTGACTCGCCCATGGACGTGTTGATCACAGACGATTCCGGATTCATGCGGGATCTTCTTCGCGAAATCCTTGAGGAGGACCACAACGTCGTCGGTGAGGCCGAGAACGGCGTCGAAGCAGTCGAACTCTATCAGCAGGAAGACCCAGATGTCGTCTTTATGGACATCGTGATGCCGATCAAAGACGGTATCGAGGCAACCGACGAGATCACGGATCTGGACTCCGACGCGACGGTCGTCATGTGTACAAGCGTCGAACAGGCCGAACAGATGAAAGATTCCATCGAAGCCGGTGCCGACGGCTACATCACGAAACCGTTCCAGAAAGAAAGCGTGCTCGAAGAACTCAACAGCATCACTTCCGGGTAACTTGCCATGGAAATCGACATTCGAGAGCTCGAGACGTACCAAGAACTCGCCCACGACGGTGCACAAGCGGCTGCCGACTCCCTCTCACAGTTGACTGGTATCGGCACCAACGTTCGGGTGACGAACGTCTCGCTGATGTCTCCCGAGGACCTCGAGAACGAGTTCTTCGCCAAGGAGTTCGCCGGCGTTTGCATCGATCTCTCCGGGGAGATTTCGGGTCAGGTCGCTCTCGCGTTCGACGAACAGGGTCGAGAAGCGATCACCGACAAACTCGTGCCGGCCGACGACCCCGAGAAGAAAAAAAGTAGCATCAAAGAGGTCGGCAACATCATGACCAGCGGCTTCGTCGACGGCTGGGCGAACTACCTGAACGCGACCATCAAGAGTTCGCCGCCGACGTACATCCAGGGGCAGGGAACCGACATCCTCCCGGTATCGATCAACGACATCGAGAGTCACCTGTTCGTGTTCCGGAGCCGCGTCGAAGTCGAAGAAGGCAGCGACGCTAACGAGACCGTCGACTTCCGTATCCTCCTGATCCCCGACTCGAACTCGCTCGAGCGAACGCTCAAGCCCAAGGCCGAAGACGGCGTCTCCTTCGAAAAGCTCGAGGTCTTTACCGACATGACCAAGGAGGGTGCCCAGAAGGCGGCGACGAACATCACCTCGATGACCGGTATCGACACGACCGTCAACATCAGCCGGCTGACGCTGGTCCCCATCGAGGACATCCCCAAAGAAGTCGGAACGAAGCGGTACGTCGGCACCGTCATGGAGTACGACGGGAAGATAAGTGGCTACCTCGTTATTCTGTTCGATCAGCCGTCCGGCCGCGCCGTCGTCGACGCACTCGTCCCGATGGAGACCGACGGACAGTGGGACGAGATGGAGCAAGAGGCACTCAAAGAGCTGTCGAACATCATGACCAGTGGCTTCGTCGACGGCTGGGCGAACGTCCTGAGCGCCGAGATCAAACATCAACCGCCCAACTTCGTCGCAGACACTGGAACGGCCGTGATGACGCCGGTGACAGAACAGATCGGGAAAACCGACGATCACGCGTTCCTGCTGGACTCGAGCATCGAGACCAACAGTGATCAGGTGTTTACCTGTCAGATGCTCGCGTTACCACACCGGAACGAACTCGAAGCAGCGCTCGAGGACTTGCTGGTCGAGAACACAGACAACGCACAGGTCAATCCGGACGACCTGTTCGATTAAGCTCCGATCTGTTCGCTTACGACGATGCGACCTCTCGCTGTCAGCGAGATATCGTTACCGGTCTCGACGATCAGGTTCTTTCGCCTGACGGAGTGTAACACGTTCGTCACGTAGGCCGGATCGCCGTCGAGGACGTTCCTGAAGTCCAGTTCGCCGCCGGTCGAGTGGAGGTTGACGAGCAGACGTTTCTCGGGTTTAGAGAGCTGAATGTTTTCGATCTCTTCGCGCAGTTCGTCGAGTCCGAGATGGATGTACCTGGCAAGCAGGTTCACGTGTTGGCTCCGTGCTGGGGCGATGAGCGACGTGATCGCCTGCCCAGTCTCGTCGTTGATGTGTGTCACGACGAGTGTCGTGCGGTCGTCGTCGCCGATCCGGTTCGCTTGATCGAGCTGTGTGATGTTGGCAACGTCGATGCAAACGGAGCGATTTTGCGTCTGGACGACGATTTGCTGGCTCACGACGGACAGTTCCCCGAGAACGACCGGAGCGTCTCTCCGACGGCCGTCGATCCGCGTCGGATGCTGGATCGCGACCTTCCTGTCGTTCAACAGGAGACGAAACAGGATCGAAGTCAGTTTCTCGACGTTTTCGTCCTCGCTCTCGATGATCGCCGTCTGGGTTCGCTCACTTCCCTTGTAGGCGACCGTTACAGTATCGTCGAAGAAACTCTTCACCTGGTACGGGACGCTCCCGACGTTGACGTCGACGACCCTCGAGAGTGGGATCGTCTTCTTCTCGGCCGCAGACGCGAGGACCATCCGTCGCTCCGTCAGGATGATCCGACCCTTGACCGGTTTTCCGTCCCCTCGCTTCTTGCTGAGGAAAAACCGGCAAGTGATGTCGGCGACGATATCCTCGCTCATTGTGGCCTGAACAATCTATCGTAGTCGTTTCTCTGTAATATTCGTTTCCACTACCTTTTGCAGCCGTTTCCCCGCCAGCGATCGGCCGACGACGTGTCGGCGATCGTGGAGACGGGTCAATCCGGCCGAGAGACGTGGAACGGAAGCCCCTCGACACCGTCGCGCTGGAACGCGTCGATCGTCGAATTCACCTCGTGGTACTCGAGGATGTTCTCCTGTATCATCCGTTCGATGATGTCGGCCCGGAACTGCAAGTCGTCGTAGATCTTCCGGGTGTCCGCGTACCCCAGCAGGGTCGCGATCTGTTCCTCGAGGACGTAGGAGTTGTTCATCCCCTGGAAGACGACTTCGTCCTCGACTGGGTCCCAGTAGAACACCTGCCGGGTGACGACCCCGTCCATCTCCTCGGAGTAGCCCTCGATCTCCTGGACCGAGGTGACACGACGGAGGACATCGTCACCCTGCTTGACGCGGTTCTGGAACAGCGCCACGTCTGCGTTGTCCATGAACGTCTCGGGAACGTTGATCGGATCGCCGGTAAACCGCTGGATCATCGAGACGATGTCGCTCGCGTGGAAGGTCAGCATGACCGGGTGGCCGGTCTGGGCCGCCTGGAACGCCATTCGGCCTTCCTCACCACGAACCTCACCCACGATGATGTACTCCGGACGCGATCGCAGCGCTGCCTCGACGAGGTTGAACATACTCACGTCCGAACTGTCCTCGTCACGGCTCTCACGGGTCAACAACTGCTGCCAGGTGTCGTGTGGCGGCAACACCTCCGCAGTGTCTTCCGCAGTGTAGATCTTCGAGTCACGGGGAATAAACGACATGATGGAGTTCAACGTCGTCGTCTTCCCGGACGCCGTCTCCCCGACCACGAACACCGTCCGTTCGTTCTCGAGACACAGCCAGAGGTAGGCCGCGAGTTCGGGCGACAACGTCCCCCAGTTGGTAATCTGGGTCACCGTCAGCGGCACCTCGTCGCCCTGACGGATGGTGAGACTGGGGCCTTTCACACTCACGTCGTCGCTGTAGATGACGTTCAGACGCGACCCATCCGGCAACGTCGAGTCGATGATCGGATCGGCGTCGGTCATCGGGTTGCCGATCCGCTCACCCATGTTGTTCAGCCAGCGGTCGAACTCCTCGAGCGTCCCGAAGTCAACCGACGTCTCGACCATCCCGAACACGCCGTGATCGACGTAACACTCGTTGGGACCGATCACGTGAATGTCCTCGTTCTCCGGGTCACGCATGACTGGCTCGAGGGGACCGAGACCAACGATGTCCCGGTTCAGCCTGTATCGAATGTTTTCGTACGTCTCCTGTGGGACCTCCTGAATCCCGGGGTGGAATTTGATCTTCAGTTCCTCGATCAGGCTATCGAGTTCCTCGTCTTTGATGTGGGTCGTCTCGTTGAGCAGTTCCTCGATGCGGTCGTCGTACTCGACGTCTTTCTCGGGAGCCTTCTTCGTCGTACTGCGGCGCAACAGCGAGTCTTTGATCTTCTCGAAGACGTCCTGTTCTTCTTCAGACAGCGTCGGCTCGATCGCAAAGTACTGCATCTTCGTCCCCACGTCGCCGTAGACGTGGCTGTAGATCGGTCCACCGACGGGGTAGAGAACGTTCGGGTGGTCGACTTCGTGTTCCGCCGTCGGTTCGTCGATCAAAACCGGAAACTCACCGGTGATCTGTCTGAACTTCTTTAGATGTTCGCGGAGGTGTGGCCGCCGTGCCGCGTGCTCCTGAAGCTCGTCCGACGGCTTGGGCGTCCCCATTTCCGTCATATAGCGGTCACTGCGTTACGCAACACTCCGGTTCTCGATGACTGTTCCTGTACCCGACCGGACGGAGAACCCGATCCGGTCGCCGACTTGTTCTCCCATACCTGCAAACCGCTTGATGAACAGCTGGCGTCGAATGTCGTTACCGACCTCGATCATCTCCAACTTCATGAAGACGTCGGCGATCGAACGGAACGGCCCGATCGCCTCGTCGCCGACAGTCGAGGGGTCGACCGTCAAGATGATCACTTTCCCCTGTGAAATGATATCACGGAAAAACGAGATTATCTCGAGGGCAGCCTGTCGCTCCTCGTTGTCCCTGACGAGTGCCTCGAACTTCGGATCGTTCCGAAGGATGGCGTCGAACGTGTCGATGATGATGACATCGCCCGACCAGATCGTGTCGGCTTCCATCAGGTCAGTCAGCAGATCCTGGCGTTGCTGTTCTTCGTTGTCGTCGGAGGAGAAGACACCACCGGTGTCGAGGTCGCCGTGCAAGAACAGCATGTTCTCGAATAGCAAGTGTTCCTCGACGTTGTAATCCAGCGAGTCCATCTGCTCGACGAACCCCTGGACATCTAGCTCCGTCGAGAGGAAGGTAACGGTTTTCCCGGTCTCGCACAGTCCGTACGCGAACCGCTGGGAAAGGGCGCTCTTGCCGGCACCGTAGTCGCCTTCCATCAACACGATACTCCCCGTCGGGATGCCACCACCGAGTTCCTTGTTCAGGCGATCCCGATCGTCAAGTCCTAGCGAAAGGATGTCGGCTCTACTACTCATAGTCAGTTTCGTCAGAGATAAGGACCGAATTGATAAACTCGACCTGCCACGGCTCCAGGTCAGTCTGTTCTTCCGGAACGAGGATCGGCTTCGCGTAGTCGTCGTGACTATCGTACCCGTAGTACCCCTCGTGGAGCTTGGTCCCGGACTCGGTCTCCATGACGTCCGAGTCTACCCAGACCATCTCCCGGTCGGCTTCGACATCATCGTCGACGATCCACTCGTCGTGGGCGATCTGTCCGTAGTCATCGTCGCCCCCGCTTTCGCTCTCGGCGTCCGTGACAGCGACGTTGACAGCATTGTCAGAATCGTCGTCGGACCCAACAGCAGTGGTAGAATCGTCGTCGGACCCAACAGCAGTGGCAGAATCGTCGGTCGACTCGTCAGTGTCTGCTTTCTTCGGCCCGTCCGCAATCGTTTCGGTGAAAGACAGCTCCGTTTCCGACTCGAGGTCGCCCGAGCCGGACGTCTCGTCGGCCGGCTCTGGGTCGGCCGGCTCTGGGTCGGCCGGTCCAGCAGTCGCGTCGACCTCTTCCGTGTCGGACTCGTCCGAGTCACCCGTTCCCTGTATCTCGATTGTCTTCCGGGTCGAGATACCCTCTTCTTCGAGCCACTCATCGAACGAACGGCGCTTCTTCGCTGGCGTCGAGATCTGGCTGATCCGCCAGAGACTCCGCTTGTGGTCGACTCCGAGCGAGGATCGCGGCTCCGGGTCCTCGACATCTGGGCCGCCGTCGAACCCGTTTAGCATCGTCTGGAGACAGTCGTCGACCGGTTTTCCGATCCAACCGATCGTCTCGTAAAACCGGATCGTCCGTGCTGCCCCCTCAGACCCGCCTTCTCGACGAGATACTCGAGCCAATCCATCACGACGTACTCCGTGTCGTACTCGGCGGGAATCTCTTCGAGGTACGGTCGCCCGCCGTCGTCCCACGGAACGTCTTCGTCGTCATCACTGTCGGAGCCTGCGTCGTCGATCTCTGTCCCCAATTCGTCGTCCAACTCGTCCGATGTGTCGTCCGCAACGCCGAGTTCGTCCTCGAACTCGTCGTCCTCGAACCCGTCGTCGACTCCGTCCACGACTGGATCGTCACCGAACTCGTCTTCGCCATCCTCGAGAGCGTCGTCCCCGAGACCGTCGTCTCCGAGGGCGTCGTCCTCGAACTCGTCGTCCTCGAACCCGTCACCGTCCTCGTACTCGGATTTCAGGTCGTCGAACGACACGTCGTCGTCCGCCCCGTCGGACTCGGCTTCGGCATCTAGATCGTCACCGAACTCGTCGTCTAAGTCGTCGAACTCGTCTTCGTCGTCGATGACGCTCTCGTCGAGGAACTCCTCGGCTTCGGCGTTTGCGACGTCGTCGTCCATTCCGTCGCCCTCTTCCTCGCCTTCACCACTGTCGAAGAGACTCTCACCACCGAAACCACCGCCGCCGCCGCCAGGACCGCCACCGCCCATCAACTCGTTCATCGAGTCGCCCTCGACAAACGGATTGACGCCCTGAGTCACCATCTCGTAGACCTCGAGCAGCTTTCGAATGTCCTCCTCGATCTCCTCGAGGGAGTCACTGATCTTCTCGTTTTCACTCTGGACGGTGTTGACCGTCGACGACAGCGAGCCGACGTCGTTTTCCATCTCGTCGATGCGGTTCTCGAGTTCGCTCGACGCGCCGCCGTCGTCCATCCCGCCAAACGACATCTCGTCTTCGCTATCGCCGTCGAACCCACCGTCGTCATCGAGAAAGCCGTCGCCACCGTCGTCGTCGAGAAAGTCGTCACCACCACCCATACCATCGTCTACCTCCATGCTAGACCCGGAACCCGAACCGGCGTCGGGCATCAGGCCCTGGTCACTCGTACTTCCGGTTGCGGAGGAATCACCTCCCAGCAGGTCGTCGCTGCTCCCGGAACTCCCACCGTCGCCGCCTCCGAGTATGTTCCCGATTATTGATAGTAACATGCCGTATCACCCATAGTAGCTCGAACCACGTCACAGCCCCCCGATCTGGGGATTTCCGTTCTTTCGACTGGGGCTGCGACGAGTAGCCATCTGTGAATCTCTTGAGTGTCGACGTATTAAGTAATTATGGCTGTTTGGACCCCTCGAAACCAGTCCAGCACACGAATCGTGTCGCCCTCCCAGTAAGTTAGCTCGAGCAAAGGTTTCTTTTTCGTTGGGCCCGAACGACGGCATATCGGAGTGGACATGACAGACACTAACGAAGGGGGCTCCCCGAAAGACAACGCGGACGTGCCGCCGGTCTTGCCGAACGAACAGCAGACAGCGTCCGATACTGGCGGCGTCCTCTCTCCCGAGGACCTCGACATCTCCGAGAGCCCGTACGTCGACGAAATCTCCGAGGGGCGATACGTGGTGTCGGCAGACCGCACCCCACCGAACGTCCCTGGAAGAGGGAACGAATCGCTTCCTGCACGGCAGTCGGAGACTCGCCCGGAACGGCGGGACAGTCGCGACGCTCGACCACCCACAGACCGGTCAGTCCAGAGCCCCGAAGCCGCCAGATCCCTCCTGGCCGACGAACTCGAGCGGACCGACACCCGCTACGGACTCGACATCGTCGCCCGGTTCGGCGACGACACGGCCCGCCACCGGATGACGTCGAACGACGTACTAGACACGTTCAACAGCCTCGTGTTCTGGTACGCCCGAAACGTCGCACGCAACACCCGGACCGACCGCGCAGCGTCGCTGCTCTTTGCTAAGTCCGACTTCGACGCGGCACTAACCGCGCCCCAGATTCGAGCAGCCCTCAAAGAACACGACCTCGACACGACAAGCACCGTCGGCGAACTACTCGCGGAACTCGAGTAACGCGTCTGTCACGCTTTCTGCCGTATCTGACTGTCGAACCAGCCCACACGGCCGAGTTCGACCCAGCAGTGCAGCCTCGGACCACCACCAGCGACTGGTGATCAGCGAGAACCCACGCTCACAGCTCGGCCCTCGGACGGGGTGTCGTCCCGACGTCCCGGTACAACCACCGCGGATCGCGAAAACACCGGCAACGGCCGACAGCGAACCGCCTCATACGGAATGCCGTAACTAGTTACCGCCGACCGCCGACCGCGAGCCCTCCTGCGGTCGCGCCGGGAAACCGGGACAGCATTCCGTCTCAGTGTCCGGTTCCGTTCAGGAAGATGACGCCAGCCATAAACAGTGACAACACGATCGTGAACCCGAACAGCAACGTTGCGGCGTGAACCGATTCGATGCCGCGATTCGATCGGCCCCGGAGTTCGTCGACTCGCATACTGTATCCTCGACAGTCGCGCGTAAATGATCTTTCGGCCGCCGACAGAAAAGACAGGCCGAGTGCTCGAGGTCGTCCGAAAACCCGAGAGTTTCGTGACCGAGCGGAGCAAAACTCTGCGATGTCCGCGATACCACTGGTCTCGCTTGATGACGAGACGCTTGGCGTCTCGAACCACTCGACCCCGAGGCAGGTCACAGGTCGACCACGATGAGCGCGTCGATCAGCCGCTGGGTGATCGCGCCAGTGATCGCCCCCAGCCACAGCAGCGCAGTGAAATGGATATAAGAGTTCCCGAAGTGACCACCGTCGGCCACGCGGATCACGATCGACGAGAGGAAAGCATTGAAGATCAACACGAGGATAATCAGATACCGAAGCATGAGGATGTCGTACTGTTCGGTGTGAATGAGCTGTGCACCGAGATTCGGGCTCGTGCCGGCAACCGTCCGATCGAGGCCGATGTCGAACCCAGACATCATGATCGCTAACTCGAGTCCGATGAAGAACGCGAACGACGACGCAGCGGTGATACCGTAGATAACTCCGACGAGCGTCGTCGTCTGCTGTTTGCGCTCCTCGCGCAGGTTGACGATCTCGCTCATGTTCTTGCTGATGAGTTCGCCGAGTTTCTTCGGGCTGCCACCCATGTCTCGGCCGACCAGGTACATCTCACTGAACTTCTGGATCAGATACGAGCCCACGTCGCCGGTGAAGTACCGCCAGGACTGCCCCGTACTCAAGCGCATATTCAGTCGCCGATAGAGGTCGTCGACCGCATCAGTCAACGGTCCGAAGTCTTTCTTCCGGAGCGTCGACAGCACTTCGGTCGTCGTCGACTGCTTCGCACTCTCGCTTGCCCCAAGCGCACGAATGAAGTTCGGGAACTCCCGATCCCGGTTGAACACCTGTCGTTCGTGATACCAGAACACGAATCCCGGGATCAAAAGCGGCGACGTCGCGATCGGCATGTACATCAACAACGGAATGGCCTTGATCGGAACGTGTTCCGACCCCGGAATGAGCTCGAAGAAAATCAGCGTCATGACGACGATGAAGATCATACTCAGGACGACGCCGACGACCGTCGACGCGAGCAACAACTTCTTTCTGAACGTCCGATACCCGTCCTCGAGATACCAGATCGGGTCGTCGGGAACAACCGCCTTGATCACGAACATGAACCCGATCTGAACGAACAGGAACAAGACGATGACCAGCGTCACCGTCAGCGTCGGATCGTTCCCCGTCAACAGCGGGAGCACGACCGCGAACACGAGCGCAAACGTCATCGAGATGATCATCGCGAGATAGAGATCCTTCAGGACGTCCAGATTACTGAGTGACTGTCTGTACGCCGAGGAGTACTTGTCGATCAGCACTTCCTGTTCTTTCAGCAGGAAATCGTCGAGCCCCTGGCCCGCCCCAAGCGTGTACGCCATCCGCTCGAGCAGGTCGGCGACAGAATCGCTCGGCACCTCGGCCGCTCGCCGCCGACAGGCGTCGCCGAGACTCATGTGCCAGACGTCGACGAGGTCGACGACCCGCTGAAACTCCCTGGCGAGTTCGCCATACTCGTCTTCGGCCGCCAGCTTCCGCAGGACTTCCATCCGGTCGATGTTCGTCGTCGACAGGACCGTCATGTGGATCACGAACAGGTGAAACCGGTTTTCCATCTCGATCCGACGGCTGTCGACGGCCAGTCGTGGATAACCGACTGCCGACGCGAACATCAATAGCCCGAAGACCGGGATCAGGAGCTTGACCAGGAGGAACGCGTCGATGACGATCGCGGCGACGATCGTCCCGAGGAATATCAGAAATGCGGGAGCGAGAACGAAAGGCACGTAGATCCGCGTCGGCAGCTCCATCTGGTCGTACGACCGAATGATGGACCTGCTCAGATTGGCTGCCGACGACGCGTTTTCAGCAATGCTCATATTCGATGACCCTGGCATCGCCCGGCACGTTCGGCCCGACGACTCGTCCGATCGTACGGACTACGTAGTTATGCACAGCATACAAAACTTCTGGCTGTTCCACCGGTTACGGTGGGTCAGCGGCGGAATCTCCGGGTAGACCACTCATCAGATCCAGTTCAGGCGCACGCTCCGGCCGTGCGATCCACGCGATGTACTGCAGGCTGCGTTTGTGCTCGTCCGCACTCAACACCGACCGAGGCTCGAGATCGTCGTCGATAGCCCTGTCGTCGAACCCCTGGAGCATCGACAAGAGGTAGGTCTCGATCGGCTCGGAGATCCAGCCGATCGACTCGTAGTACGCGATCGTCTGTGCCGCCCCCTCGGTCCCGCCAGTCTCGATGAGATACTGAAGCCACTCCAGAGTGACGAGCTCGGCGTCGTTACGCGACGGATGCCGGACCAGATACGGCGGCTCGTCCAGTTCGCCGTTCTCCGGGAGCTCCTCACTCTCGTCGACCGGCGGCTCGTCCTCGAGCCCACCGAGCTCGTCGACGGGCTCGCTGTCGGCCTCGAGTTCCTCCGCGAACTCGTCCGGTTCGTCGTCGAGGTCGTCGAGATCGTCGAACTCTTCGTCCTCGTCGTCGAAATCGTCGAGATCGTCGAACTCCTCGTCGTCCGCTTCCATCTCGATGTCCTCCTCCAGTTCGTCCTCGAGTCCATCCTCGAACTCGTCATCGAACCCCTCGTCTTCGTCCTCGGCGAGGTCGTCGTCGAGGAACTCATCGGCTTCGCTCTCGGCGAGGTCGTCGTCTAACCCTTCGCCACCCTCGTCGGGATCGAACATCCCGTCGGTCGCCGAATCGAAAGCGCTGCCGATCTCCTGATCGCCGACGAACGGGTTGACACCCTGCGTGACGATCTCGTACATCTCGACGAGCTTCTCGACGTTTCGCTCGACGGTATCGATCGAGTTACTGATCTTCTCGTTTTCGCTGCGGACGGTCTCGATCTGGCCCTCGAGACTATCGACTTCCTTCTCGATCTCGTCGAGCCGGTAGTTCATCTCCTGTTCGTCGGCTCGGCCGTCGTCGTCTTCCTCCTCGAACAGGGAGTCGTCTCCCATCAACCCCTCGTCAGCACCGCCCAGCAGGTCGTCGTCGGTTTCGTCCGGTTCGTCGTCGGCGTCGTCGAGTAGGCTACTCATGGTTTGTCAGGTTAGTCGGCGGGGAAGTCGATGCTGTCCTCGTTATCGTTCACGATAACCGTCACGCGAGTGTCGCCGCTGACCTCGAGGTCGTCGCCGCCGACGTCGATCGTCACCTCGACGACGCCGCCGGGCCGCCACGTGTCGTCGTCGACGTCGACCCGCTCGACCGTCATGTCGTCACTCTGGACGAACCGCCCGTCCACTAACACGTCGACCGCCGACGGCTGTGCTTGGACGCTCTGTGAACCGACGTTCTTTACGAGGACAGTCACCTCGTCGTCGGCCCCGTCGTAGATCGACTCGGCGTACCCCGCGTCGCTCGTGATCTGGATATCCGTCGCAATCTCGTCGGAGACACCCGAACCGCGGGTCTCGACCGCGTCGCTCAACTGGTTTACCTCCACGACGATCGTCCCCGCGACGCCCGCCGCGACCACGACGCTCGCGATAAAGAGGATGATGTGAGTGGCAGAAACGCTCGCCATCTACGATCCCTCCTCCGTCGCGTCCGCGATTCCCGTCTCGGTGACTACTTTCACGCGTTCGACGTCGTCGATGCCGCTCTCGGAGAGCGTCGTCTCGGAGACCGTCAGCTCGAGGGTCGTTCCCGGAAGCCAGATGTCGGTCTCGTCGCGCTCTGTCTCGCCGTCGTCGACGACCGTCCCGTCGGGCTGGACGAACTCGCCGTTTACCAGCAAGTCAGTGTCGGTGATCGTCAGCGAGGTCGTGCCCTCGTTGTCGACGGCCACGACGATGTCGCCCCCGCTGTCGTCGATCGGTTCGACGGCAATCGCAGTGTTCACCTGGTCGCGAGTCTGGTCCGCCTGGGCGGCGAATGCATCGCCCGTATCGGAACTCACGGTGAATATCGCGGGGAACATCACACCAGCCGCTACGAGAAACGCGATCAGCATGATCGCAGCAGCAGCGCTAGTACTGAACCCCATTCGTCTCTGGGAAACGGATGCCACTGGCAAAAGCGCTCTGGCCAGCGGACTGTCGCCGTCATTGAATCGTCCGCTCGAGAGCGGAGAGATCGGCGTCGCTTTCGGTCTCGAGCGACACCAATGCCTGGCCGTGCGGGAGACGCCAGGCGCAGGAAGTAGTGGTGTCGGAAACGGTACAAACCGGGAGTCGCCGTCGGCAAACGAGCGGTGGCCGACGACGATTGCGTCCCGATCGAAACGATTCGAATTACGAATTACCGAAGACGGCGAGTCGCCCGGTTACAGGCTGACTGCGTCGTCGGTCAGCGTGGACGGAGCCATCAGGACCTCGATGGTCTGGGCACCGTCAGCCGTCGTGATCTGGAATTCGGCAGAGTCGCCAGCTTCGATCGTGTTGAAGCCGTCGACATCACTGGCGAGGTCGATGTGCACCTGCAGGTTCTCGTCGGACTCGAGGACCTGGTTGTCGACGTTCTCGCCGTCGAGGTCCTGGATCTCGAGGTCCTCGAGTTCGGATGGCTGACCGCGGACGGTCTCGTCACCGATGAACTCGAAGGTCGCCGAGCTGAGGTCGACTGCGTCAGCGCCAGGGCCGAGCGAGACCATGATGGAAGCCGAGCGGACTTCGTCGTAGACGCCGTCGTTGACGAGATTATCAGGTGCGCTGAGTGAAATCTCGCCATCGCCGTCGTCTTCGATGGTGATTGGGAGACCATCCTCATGCTCGTCGATGAGGCTCTCAGTCACTCGGAGTTCGATGCTTTCCTCATCCACTATAGAGTCATCAGTTGCATCGAAGTCAACAGTAACTTCGGTCACGCCAGTGACTCCATCCACATCCTCGATTGTATCCGTACCATCACTATCAAGGGCAATCTCAGTACCGTCTTCACCGTCGATTATCTCTTCGTCGACGTCTTCTAGAGTAACCCCGACAGTATCGTCTCCGGCTACGTCGATGTCGGTGTTGAATTCAAAGGTCACATCGTCGAAATCCTCGGATTCCTCCCAGTCAGGATCGACTACCTGACCGGTAGCGGAATTAACCTCGACGACGTTGGAGACCTGCGCCGTACTTTCTTCACCCGTTGCAACTGCCTGCGACTGCAGGAGACCGGCGGTGTTGATCAGCACACCGGCCGCGATTGCCGCGACGAGCACCATCGCGATGAACACGATGAGC
>JGI2924J29684_1078118_pt1 | contig 31792 bp, 27 predicted proteins | sample BenlonsequencITS_FD_29684 | JGI IMG/M metagenome (IMG submission 29684)
CCCGACTTCACGACACCGTTGGAAGTCTATGACTCCAAAGGTGGACGTCACACGGTTAACTTCTCTTTCTTAAAAACGGCCAATGCGAACGAATGGGAAGTAGAAGCCTACGTCACCCCATCAACAGATATTGAAGGTGTAACCGACGGTCTTCTTGCTAATGGTAAAATGATATTCACTGCATCTGGTTTAATTGATCCAGTTGCAACAAATGCGCTTGCCGACGGTTTTGACCCAGAAGGGTCAATCAGTATTGGAGCATCTGATCCTGCTTCAGTAGGAACAACACCTCGCTGGGCGGATGGATTGGGTATCGAAGCGCAAGATATTCAATTAGATTTAGGAAACGGGAATAGCACGACTGGACTTACTCAATATTCATCAGATTCTATTCTTGATACATCTACTGTCGACGGTGTCCCTTTTGGATCACTAGCCTCAGTCGATGTCGATGAAGACGGTGTTGTTATCGCGCAATATACGAATGGTTTTAGCCGTAAAATTTTCCAAGTTCCTGTGGCGACTTTCGGAAATGAAGGTGGTCTGATCGCACAAGCCGGCGGCAGCTACCGTTCAGGCCCTGAAACTGGCGACATGAACCTTAGAGCGCCCAAGTCTGGAGAAGCTGGTGAGGTCATCTCTAGTGCACTTGAATCTTCAACTGTCGACCTTGCTGAAGAATTCTCCAACCTTATCGTTACGCAACGCGCGTATTCAGCGGCGTCAAAAATTATTACGACCGCAGACGAAATGTTGAATGAGCTTATTAGTATCAAAAGATAACTAATTAAGGAAATTGCACGTTCAAAGTGCTTTTTGCTCCAAATTGAAACAAAAAAGGCCCCAAAGACAACTAAAGAGTCTCTGGGGTCTTTTTTTATTCTTCAAATTTTCAACAAAACCCACACATTAACTTCAGTCTGAACTTAAAACACTTGTAGTATTGTCCTCAGCATAGACCAGACCAAGGAAAGGGAATTCTATGCTGACCCAGAACGCGAAAAGCGCGGCAGTTATCGGACCCGACGGAAAAACACTCACGCTGGCGGACCTCCCGTCACCAGACATCAAGCGTTGGGTAACCCGTCGTAAAGCAGAAGTCGTTGCGGCAGTTCGTGGCGACCTATTAACACGCGAAGAAGCATTAGCTCGCTACAAAATTTCATCTGAAGAATATGAAGGATGGGAAGCATTGTACGATCGCTTCGGTGTAAAAGGATTACGCACCACTCGCTTACAAAACTATCGCGCCTAATAAGAATTGATGACTGATATCACGCTGCTTTCCACCAAAGCGTGATGGAAATCGACATTTTCTGAAAAGATGCATCCATCTATTATGCCCTGATTTCTTAGAAGTCAGGGCATAATGCTATTTGGGGCTGTGTTAAATTCAAAAAATTAAAACAAATACCGCTGTTTTCACCCTTGTTAATAAGACGTTTACATCCTGCTGGGAAATTATTGCCTAACGACCCCTGTTCGGGGTGCAAGAATTACCGGGTAGAAGATGGCTGAAACAGTTTCCATAATAAAAAAGATCACAAATGGCGGACAAATGCGCATTATTGCTGCGCTTATGGTTGTGGCGTTGGTGGGTGCTGGTCTTGGTTTCATTATGCTCCGCGGTGGGGCAGATGAAGCTCTTCTTTATTCTGGACTAGATTTAACTGAATCAGCGGAAATTTCAGGCCGCCTAGACCAAGCAAATATCAGCTACACAATTCGCGGTGATGGTGCTTCCATCTTTGTTAATCGAGACCAAGTTCTTGATGCTCGCATGATGCTTTCCGAAGAAGGTTTGCCGACGCGCGGAGCTATGGGTTATGAAATCTTTGACAAATCTGAAGCTCTGGGCACAACCAGCTTTGTTCAAAACATAAACCGTGTCCGCGCCCTTGAAGGGGAACTTGCTAGAACAATCTCCTCTTTAGACAATATTCGCGGCTCGCGCGTTCACCTTGTTCTTCCAGAAAGACGCCTATTCGAGCGCGGCACACAAACACCATCAGCATCCGTGGTTATATCTGTAGCAGGTCGAGGCATGTTGCCGTCTCAAGTGCGCGCAATAAGAAACCTAATCGCTGGATCAGTGCCCAATCTTGAAGTGAACCGCATCACGCTCCTTGACGACAAAGGCCGCCTCCTCGCTGCTGGTGCTGAAAATAGTGAGAATGGATTTTCTGGCGGGTCTGCTGACGAACGCCAAACAGGCATAGAAGATCAGATCCGCAACAAAGTGTTATCAGTTGTCGAAAGCGTCACAGGCCCAGGTGCGGCTCGTGTTCAAGTGGCTGCTGATATAGACTTCAATCGCATCACACAGAGCTCTGAAATTTTTGACCCAGAAGGACGAGTTATCCGCTCATCCACAACAACTGAGGATTCTTCACGCGAGTCTTCAACTGAGCCTGCTGGTGCTGTGACAGCTGAAAACAACATTCCTGCTGGCACGGCTGCGGACGGACCTGCCGATCCAACATCACAAGCAGAAACAAACCATTTGCAAGAGACTACAAATTACGAAATCTCAAAAACCACAAAAACAGAAATCACTGAAGGTGGGCGTATTCGTAAGATTTCAGTTGCTGTTGCATTGGATGATGTACGTGTTCCCGGAGCTGATGAAACTGAAGCAACATTTGCACCGCGCACCCCAGAAGAAATTGCAAACATAAAAACACTCGTGAGATCTGCTGTTGGGTATGACGAAGCGCGCGGTGACATTGTTGAAGTCGTCAATGTATCATTCATGCGCCCTGAATCTTCGGTCAATCTTGCGATTGAAGATCCCGGTATGTTGGGCCTAACTAAAAATGACATCATGCGCATTTCTGAATTAGCAGCCCTATTTGTAGGTGCCGTGCTGCTCATCATCTTTGTCTTACGTCCTCTCGTAAAAGGCTTGATGAGCCCGTCCGCGGAAAGCGGAGATTCTTTCTATGTCGGAGAAGCAAAACTCCCGGGTGGATCAGGAAATGCTGCTCAGAAGGTAACCTTATCAGAAAACCTCGTTCTCCCCGGATCTGGAGATGGCGGCAACGGCCAAATTACAGAGGATGACCAATTTGGCCTAGATGTCGCGCGCATTAGCGGGAAAGTGAATGCATCTTCTGTAAAGAAAATTTCCGAAGTTGTCGAAAGCCACCCTGATGAATCAATTCAAATCATCCGAGCATGGCTATCTGAAGACCATGTAGGGAGTGACGCAGCATGAGCAATCTAGCAGCAGAAGCAGAAGAAGCTCTCAAAACCATGAATAAGCGGGAAGCTATTCAGCAAGCCGCCGCCGATGGAAAAAAACTAACAGGAGCTGAAAAAGCTGCCATCCTGCTACTCGCACTCGGTCAAGAAACAGGCCCCATTTGGGAAGCGCTCGATGATGAAGAGCTGCGTGATGTGTCTTCAGCAATGTCGACTCTAGGCGCTGTTCAGTCCTCTTTGGTTGAAGACTTGATCATTGAATTTGTTGGTAAACTTTCTACTTCTGGCTCTATCACAGGTAATTTCGAGCAAACACAGCGACTACTTGCACAATTCCTTCCAGGTGAAAAAGTTGACTCTCTTATGGAAGAGATCCGCGGACCAGCTGGTCGTACCATGTGGGATAAGCTTGGAAATGTATCTGAGACTGTTCTCGCGAACTATCTCAAGAATGAATACCCACAGACAGTGGCTGTTGTTCTCTCAAAAATTAAATCTGACCACGCTGCAGCAGTTCTTGCCTGTCTGCCGCCAGATTTTGCAATTGAATGTATGCAGCGCATGCTTCGCATGGAGCCCGTTGCACGTGACATTATTGAAAAAATTGAGGTCACCCTTCGTACAGAGTTCATGACCAATCTCGCGCGCACTTCTAAACGCGACAGTCATGAGCAAATGGCAGATATTTTCAATGCTTTTGATCGCCAGACTGAAGGCCGTTTCATGACAGCGCTTGAAGAAAAAAGCAAAGAAGCAGCCGAAAGAATTCGTTCTCTTATGTTCGTCTTTGATGACCTATCAAAACTGGACCCAGGTGGCATTCAAACACTTCTAAAAGCAGTTCCAAAGGACAAGCTAACGCTTGCTCTCAAAGGTGCCAATGAAGAAATGCAGGACTTGTTCACTTCCAACATGTCTGAGCGGGCCGCAAAAATCTTGAAAGAAGACATGAATTCCATGGGGCCGGTAAAGCTTAAAGATGTCGATAGCGCTCAACAAGACATGGTCTATCAAGCAAAAGAACTTGCTGAACGTGGTGAAATCATGCTTGCCGACGGCGGCGCTGAAGATGAGCTGGTTTACTAGGAGGGTATGAGAACATGAAAGAAGCTAAACCCTTTGAATTTCTTACTGAATTCACGCCTTCTGGTGAAGTATTAACTGGTAAAAAACCAGACTTCAAACGCGTTGAAGATGTCGAGCTGGAAGTTAATCAAGCCCGCGAAAACACCCAAGCTGCGGTTATGGGCAGTATCGAAGCGCGCATCGCCACAGCTCTTGAAACCATTGCAGCCAACCTTACTCCTTCTGAGCAAGTCGTCTCGCAGATTGCACTCTCTCTAAGAAATGAAGCAATTGATCTAGCCATGGCCGCATCAGAAATAATTGCTGGACGTGCCTTAGATGAAAATGGTCATGCTGCGGCGGAAGAAGCTGTTGCTCAAGCCTGTAAACAATTACGCGCTGAACCTCGCTTGATCGTAACAATCGCACCAGATGCTGAGCTCCAAATCAAAATGCGTTTGGAAAACATGCCAGACATTGCTGAACGTCTACATTTTGTCACCGATCCAGCAGCCCGCCCGGGCGACTGGCGCATCGAATTTCAAGGCGGTGCTGCTGAGTTTAACCGTGACGCAATAACCAAGACTGTCGAAGACTGCTTAAACAACCGCAAATCCGACCCAATCGAAGACCAACTCGATTTGTTCGGCGCGGCATAATTGTAGAGTTTTAGGAGCATAAAATGGCAACAGACGATTTAAACCTTCCAGAACTTGAAGCGACTGGCAAAGTTCTAGCAAAACCAATTTCTGCGGAAGAAGAAGCAGAAAGACGTGAAAAATTCGCAGCTGACCTTGCCCCCATGTTTGACGTGCCCGTCTCCGTGCAAGCCGTTATTGGGCGTACAACCATGGAAGTATCTGAACTGATGCACCTTGGTGAAGGGTCAGTTCTCGAACTAGACCGAAGAGTCGGTGAAGCTATTGATATTTATGTTAATTCTCGACTTGTCGCTCGTGGAGAAATCGTTGTCGTCGATGACCGCCTAGGTGTCACAATGACAGAGATTATTAAGAATGCAGGCGGTTAATCGCCATCGAAACGCTGAATCATCAGCAGCCAATATAAGAATACTTTGCGTAAGCAAAACAATTTGAAAGTGAATACAATATGCGCGTTTTGATTATTGGAGATTTGGGTGGGCAGCTATCCGCCGCGACGAAGATTGCATTCGAGCGCGGCGCTCAAGTTTCTCACGCCGCCTCCCCTGCAATCGCACTTGATTCACTTCGTGCTGGACATGGCGCTGATCTTGTCATGATTGATGTCAAAGCTGACATTGCTTGGCTTTATGAGGCGCTTCAAACTGAACACATCGCTGCACCTATTGTCGCTTGTGGTGTAGAAGCCGATGCCGATGCTGCTGCATCAGCAATCCACGCAGGTGCACGCGAATTTATTCCCCTTCCACCCGATGCAGAGCTAATAGCAGCTGTTCTGTCTGCGGTATCAGAAGACGAACGCACAATGATCGCGTCTGATCCTGCCATGATGCAAGTTGTCGAACTTGCCGAACAAATAGCTCCTTCCGATGCTTCTGTATTAATCACAGGTGAAAGCGGTGTCGGTAAAGAAGTCATGGCGCGCTTTGTCCACCAAAAATCTCGCCGTGCTGGTAAAACATTCATTTCAGTAAACTGTGCAGCTATTCCAGAAAACTTGCTGGAATCGGAGTTATTCGGACATGAAAAAGGCGCGTTCACAGGCGCAATGACACGCCGCATTGGTAAATTTGAAGAAGCCAATGGGGGTACACTCCTCCTTGATGAAATTTCCGAAATGGACGCGCGCCTTCAGGCCAAACTTTTGCGTGCTATCCAAGAGCGTGAAATTGACCGTGTTGGCGGCAACAAGCCAGTAAAAGTCGACATCCGTATTGTAGCAACATCAAATCGTGACCTTGCCGAAGCTGTTCGTTCTGGTGATTTCCGGGAAGACCTTCTTTATCGCTTGAACGTGATGAACCTCCGTATTCCAGCTTTGCGTGAACGCCGCTCAGATTTAGTAAAACTATCTGATTTCTTCATTGATAAATATAGCGCAGCAAATGGCTTACCTAATAAAGAGCTATCTGATGAAGCGCGCGAACAAATCAACAGCTCACGCTGGCCCGGTAATGTGCGTGAACTTGAAAACGCAATGCACCGCGCTGTCATATTATCACGCGGCCCCGTCATCGAAGCTGACGCCATTCGCACACCAGATGGTGCTCCTCTTTCAAGTTCAACAGGTCACAGCAATTACGAATCTCAAATTGACCTAACTGTGCAACGTGCCACAGAAACAGCACACACAGCCATCACTGCTGGCCTAGCAAGTGTGCAGGTTGGACGCACTGTTGCTGAAGTAGAACAAGACTTAATCCTATCTACTTTAGATCATTGTTTGGGAAATCGGACACACGCCGCCAACATTTTGGGTATTTCAATTCGTACCCTCCGCAACAAACTTCGCACATACACAGACGCCGGAGTTGAAGTAGCAGCTCCTGGTGAAACACGGGCAGCAGGCTAAAATTCATGGCTGAAGCAAGTAATAACACAAGCGGCATTTCTTTTGGTGGGTTGGATTTCAACGCCATCGCAAAAGGTGCGGCCAAAGGTGAAGTCGCGCTAGGGCTTGGTGTGATGACATTGATCGTCATGCTGATCGTTCCGCTTCCAGCATTTCTGCTCGACTTCATGCTGGCTATTTCCATCACATTCTCTGTATTAGTGTTGATGACAGCCTTGCTTATCCAAAAGCCTCTGGAATTTTCTTCATTCCCAGCGGTATTGTTACTTGCAACTATGCTCCGCCTCGCACTGAACATGGCCTCCACGCGCCTCATCTTGTCAAAAGGTGATCAAGGACCAGAAGCCGCGGGTAGTATCATCAAGACATTCGGATCTTTCGTAATGGGCGGCAATTACGTGATCGGCGTGATTGTTTTCATTATCCTCGTGATCGTAAATTTCATGGTTATCACCAAGGGTTCAGGCCGTATCGCCGAAGTCGCAGCACGTTTCACCCTAGATGCAATGCCCGGTAAGCAAATGGCGATCGACGCTGACCTATCAGCTGGTATGATCAACGAAGATGAAGCACGCACGCGTCGTAAAGAACTTGAAGGCGAAAGCAGTTTTTTCGGAGCAATGGATGGTGCGTCCAAATTCGTGAAGGGAGACGCTATGGCTGGTCTCCTCATCACGATCATCAACATTATCGGTGGTATTCTAATCGGTGTAGCACAAAAAGGCCTACCATTCACAGAAGCCGCTCAAACATACACAATGCTAACAATTGGTGATGGTCTGGTATCGCAAATCCCAGCACTCATCATCTCAGTCGCTGCTGGTATGCTTGTATCGAAAGCTGGTGTTGATGGGTCAACAGACAAAGCACTCGGAATACAACTCATGGCTTCTCCGCAAGGATTATCCATGGTCGCAGGAATTGCCGCTTTTGCTGGTCTTTTACCCGGAATGCCAATTATCCCATTCTTCCTCCTAGCTGGAGGCGCTGGATATGGTGCATGGAGAGCTGCCGCAGCAAGAGAAGCAACGGCCAAAGCCAAAGAGATCAAAGAAAACGAAATCATTTCAGATGCTCGCAAACCAACAGAAGAAGCACCAATCAGTGACAGCATTGCTGTTGATGAGTTGAAAGTCGAATTGGGCTTTGGTCTGCTTTCACTGATCAATGAATCAGAAGGTCGCAAACTCACAGATCAGATAAAAGCTGTTCGTCGCCAAGTCGCATCTGAGTTTGGTTTCATCGCGCCGCAAGTTCGCATTGTCGACAATTTAGAAATTGGTTCGGAAAACTACCGCATCATGATCAAGGAAGTGGAATCTGGATCTGGTGCACTTCGCCCCTTGATGGATCTAGCAATGGATGCTTCTGGCGCTGCCGCCCCAATTGCTGGTGAGCGCGTAAAAGAACCTGTCTTTGGGCTTCCAGCCGTTTGGATTGATAAGTCATATAAAGAAGAAGCCGCAATGAATGGGTATACTGTTGTAGATGCTGCAACAGTACTCACCACGCACTTCACTGAATTGGTGAAGGACAACATGGCCGACCTTATGTCTTTCACCGCCTTGAAAGAGCTAACAGATGATCTTCCAGCGGCTCAAAAAGCGCTATTAGAAGACATCGTGCCCAACCAAATTACAATGTCAGGTATTCAGCGCGTCCTTCAAAACTTACTACGTGAGAAAATATCTGTACGCGATTTTGCAACAATACTTGAAGCAATTGCTGAAGCATCAGGTGCCTCAACAGATCTCATGCAAATTACAGAACATGTGCGCACTCGCCTTGCGCGCCAACTTTGTAATGCCAACCAAGCTCATGATGGCCAATTATCAGTTGTCACCCTTTCACCAGCTTGGGAACAATCATTTGCTGAAGCACTCATTGGTGAACCCGGCGCGCGTCAGCTCGCGTTAGAGCCATCAAGATTGCACGAGTTTGTAAATGAAATGCGCCGCGTGTTTGAAGCAGCGGCACAAACTGGAGATACACCAGTTCTCCTCACATCTGCCCCGATCCGTCCATATGTGCGCTCACTTGTTGAACGTTTCCGCGCACAAACCGTCGTCATGAGCCAAAATGAAATTCACCCCAAAGCCCGTTTACGCGGTGCAGGGTCAATCTAGAAAAGTAACCCCGATATGACCAGTCAGTATATTAAACTCAAAATGCCAATCAGGAGGCCACTACCATGAGAATGAAACTATTCTCCGCAGCCACCGTGGAAGAAGCCATGGAAAAAATGCGGGCAGAATTAGGCTCGGATGCGGTAATACTCTCTACCCGCAATGAACCTGGTTGTGTGGAAGTGAGAGCCGCAGTTGAGCGCGCACCGAATGCACGTTTCGCGACACCAATTTTCTCCGAAACACGGCCAACCTTCGACCATACAACACGTGACCGCATCCGCGATGTCATGAATTGGCATGGTGCACCTAGTGGGTTTACTGACATAGTCACCAATGCTGGCCTTAAATTAATGGGCAATACAGCAGATGCTGGTCCAGCAATGGCAGCTGGACTTGAAGGCGTCTTGTCTTTTTCTCCAATTCATTCAGATACGCGTAAATCAATTCTTCTCGTGGGCGCTCCTGGTTGTGGTAAAACATCTACAGCCGCAAAACTTGCCGCTGTTACCCGCAATTCCCCCCTTGGATTAAAAGCGACGTCTGCTGATTTTGATGCAGCAGGTGGTCACGCTAGATTGTCAGCTTATGTTGGCCGCCCAGATGTTGGTTTGTTTAAATCTCCTGAAGCACTCCAAAAACATCTGGCAGCGAGAACGCCATCAGAGCGCAAACTCGTGATAGATGGTCCAGCATTTAACCCAGTTGATAGCAATGAAATCGCCCGCCTTCGCAACCTTCTCTACAATGTAGATGTCGAACCAATTTTAGTTATGTCCGCAGAAGGACATCCTGAAGATCTGGAAGATAATGCACGTGCTTTCGCAAGTGTTGGTGTTAGAAGGGCAATTTTAACTAAATTAGATGTAGTAAGACGTAGAGGTGGTGCTTTTGCTGCAATTTCTTCATCGCGGTTAAGCATCGCTCAACTAAGTTTGACGCATTCTATATCAAATGGGCTAATTCCAGCGACACCTTTGCGAATCGCAAGGCTACTCCTAGAAACCGCCCCAGATAATGGATCAGGATCTAACATGTCATATAGAGGAGCTGCATAATGTCGTTCTCTGGCAAAAAATCAGGACACATGTCCTCAGCGCCCCGCATTGCGCCAGCTCAGATCTTGGCTGTTGCTTCAGGAAAAGGCGGCGTGGGTAAGACTTGGCTGTCTACAACTCTCGCTGCTTCCTTTGCAAAAGCAGGAAAAAGAACTCTCCTCATTGATGGCGATTTTGGTTGTGCAAATGTTGATGTTCAATTGGGTATCGCACCTGACACCGACTTAGCCGCTGTTATGGCTGGATGGGTAGAACTTGACGATGCTGTAACCCCAGTTAATGGCGGCGCAGGCACTCAAGGTGGATTTGATGTCCTACCCGGTCGTTCAGGTTCAGGTGTATTGGCCGAACTTCCAAAAGACGATGCAGCAAGACTTGCAGCAGGTCTCACAACATTAGCCATGCAATATGATATGGTACTTGTTGATCTTGCAGCCGGTATTGATGCTAACGTTATGCGCCTAGCAAGGGCTGCCGACCGTGCCCTCGTCGTCGCCAATGACGAACCCACATCAATGACAGATGCATATGCATTTATCAAAGTGCTTCGTGGATACGCACCAAGCGTCACACCTTGGATTGCAGTCAACATGGCAGATACTCGCGTTGCTGGGCGTCGTACATATGAAGCCTTGGCCCGTGCAAGTCAGACTTTCCTTGGCTTCCGTCCACCATTGGCTGGTATTGTTCTTCGTGACTCTAAAGTCCGCGAAGCTATCCGTACACAGAAGACACTTCTATCAATTTACCCCAATGCTCAGGCAGCTATTGATGCTGAACAAATTGCGGAAGCAATTTTACGCGGTGGAGCTGATTCAATCGCCGAAGCAAGTTAGTTTTAAAAGATAGACAAAAGAAAAACCGCTCTTAACAGAGCGGTTTTTTTATCTTTATTGTTCAGTGATGCAATTATTAAAATAAGAGTAAATACTGTTCATACAATTCAACAGCTCAATCTAACATAGAAATTAAACATAATAATATAGATTGTACTCCTAAACTTAGGGGTAAACCGTGTTGATTACAAAAATAGTATCACAATTTCAGATACGTGAAGACGAGCCGGAAATAAACCGCGCTCGCTACGATGCTATCAAAAGACAACTACCTGTAGGATACTTGCTGCTTACTTTTGCTAGCTTCGGCATGAGTTTCACACATATGCATCTACTTCCTGCATATACACTTTTTCCCGTCGCTTTTCTGTTCTTGATAATTGCTTGCGTTCGCGCACCAGAAGCATTCAAAAATAAAGGATCTATTCTGACGGACAAGCAAATAGTTTCTCGACTAAAACTGTCTGTAAAACTATCTCCCGTTATCGGATTACTTGTTTTTTGCTGGAGCACCTATTTATTTGAGGCTGGCGATGGTGGATTACGTGGCTTAGTCCTACTCTTCACTGGCGTAACTGTTGTGGGTGGTGCAATGACACTACTGGCCGTTCCACAAGCAGCTAAAGCTATGCTGCTATCCAACATCCCATTAACTGTGATTTATCTGTTGATACAGCAAGACCCAGTATATATGGCATCAGCTCTAAATTTGGCTATGGTTGCCGGTGTCCTACATCTAGCAATTTTGAGCCAAGATAAAAGTCTTACAGATATTGTTCGTCATCAAGCTGCGCTGCTTGGCCAGAGTAAACGCCTAGCGCATTTGAATTCAAAAACAATGAGACTTGCAAATACGGACCCGCTCACAAAATTACCAAACCGTCGTAGCTTTTTTCAAACTCTTGATGACACAATAGAAGATTACCAAGAAACAAACCAAGAATTTGTTTTGGCCCTCCTTGACCTGGATGGATTTAAACCAGTCAACGATGTTTTTGGCCATTCAGCAGGAGATCATCTGCTAAAGTCCACAGCTCGACGCCTATCAAAACGTATAGGAGAAAATGTTATCGTTGGCCGCTTAGGTGGAGATGAGTTTGGTTTGCTCTTCTTAAAGCCGGACGATGACCAAACGATGTTAAAAAGAGCTGCGGACATCTGCAACACCCTTCGGGAACCTTTCAAATTAGAGGAAGGCACAGCAAATATCGGCGGAACAATAGGATTAGCGCGTTTCCCACGTGCAGGTGATGCACGCTCCACATTATTCGACCGCGCAGATTATGCTCTATGCTATGCAAAACAACACTCTAAAGGTGTACCAATATTTTTCTCAGAGCAGCATGAAGATTCAATAAGAGATGCCTTAGCACTAGAAAAAGGCCTTACAGAAGCCAATTTAGAACAAGAATTATATGTCGAATTTCAACCGATTATAGATACAAGCCAAAACCGTGTCGCCGGTTTTGAAGCCCTAGCACGTTGGTATAACCCAGTTCTCGGCCAAGTCTCACCTGTAGATTTTATCACAACGGCAGAGCAAGCTGGCAGTATCCGAGTTTTAACCAACATTTTGTTGAAGCGCGCACTGGAAAGCATGCAAGATTGGCCTGAAGATATCTATATGGCATTCAACCTTTCAGCTGTGCTTTTATCATCCCCCACTTGTTTGCAACGCCTCATTTCTATTGTTGAAGAAGCTGGGATTGCGCCATCTCGTATTGTCTTTGAAATAACAGAAACCATGATTATGCAGGATTATGACCGAGTCATTGAATCTCTGCACTATATCCGCAAACAAGGCTTCTCACTCGCACTTGATGATTTTGGGACAGGGTATTCAAGTCTCAGCTATGTGCAGAAAATGCCAATCACCCGTCTTAAAATCGACCGTGCATTTATCAAGGATATGGCCAAAAAGCCTGCTGATCGCAACATCGTCCGTACGATTGCTGACTTATGTCGCAACCTCAATCTCGATTGTGTTGTTGAAGGTGTCGAAACAGAAAGACAATTACAGCTCGTGACAGACCTGGACCTGCATTACATTCAAGGCTATTATTTTAGCCGACCACTCGCTCCGACAGCTGCTTTAGCGTTTGCTCAATTTATGAATTCAAACACAGAAACAGCAGATCAGTTGCCTCCCCCCAGAGATATCTCATTTAACTGGAGTGGTATAAACGAAAATACCCTATCACCGCAAAACCTTCACATGAAGAAACAGCAAAAGTCTTAAGCGCGCCGCGTTAATGCAGCTTCATCTAGCTGAGCCTGCTCTTTGGTATTTAAATCTTGCTTCGCCCTAAAGTCATACTTAGCTTCCAAATTCTCTAATTTGGATTTTTCTTGGTAAGCAAGGATCAGTCTTTCCCTAACGTGGGAAATACTCTGCTCGATTTCAGCAATCTTTGCTTCAATCCGCTCATTCTCCCATTTTTGACGTGCAATATATGCGGGCATGCTACCCAACATATTCAAGTCAAGCTCATCTTCTGCCATGGCTTGCTCAACATCCATCTTCGCTTGACCGCTGGCCTTCTTCATTCTCAATTCTTCAATATGCGCCTGTGATTTTGCGATTTCCACAGCAATCATATCAATATTTCTTTGGGCAAGTTTTATGAGTGTCGGAAGAGATTTCATACAAATATTTCTGAGCTAAAATTACAAAAAATAGGTAAAGGTATTGCGTTTAATTGCCGCCTAATTGACGTGCGAGAGATGCCCGATTTTCACTCCGGCGCTCTCCCCCTTGCGCTGCCATCGCAGCTTCTGCGGCATGAATATGTGGATTTGGTGCCGCTTCAGCATTCATTCCCAAAACCTGAGCCAGCATCGCAAATGTTTCCTCAGGAGGAGAATTTTCATTCACATGCTGCGTCAATATTTTTTCTATATCAGGAGATAACTGCACAGCCCGGTCCACTTCTGGGTCTGCCCCGCGCGCATATGCACCAATCCGCACCAATTCTTCCATATCAGAATAAAGCGACATCAACCGGCGAGCCTGCCTCGCAATTTCTGCTGTTTCTGGCGTATAAAGATGGCTTGCCAATCGTGACAAAGATTTAAGCACATCTATCGCGGGATAGCGCCCTCTCTCTGCAATTTTACGATCCATCACAATATGCCCATCGAGAATACCACGTACGGCATCAGCGACCGGCTCATTGTGATCATCGCCATCCACAAGCACAGTGAATAAACCCGTTATTTGGCCTTGAGGCTGTCCAGCTGGTACGATTTTCCCCGGCCCCGCTCTCTCTAATAATTTAGGAAGTTCAGAAAAAACAGATGGCGTATACCCTTTGGTCGTTGGCGGTTCACCTGCGGCCAACCCAATCTCTCTTTGCGCCATCGCAAAACGGGTTACGGAATCCAGCAAACACAACACTTTATAACCTTGGTCTCTAAAATGTTCAGCAACCGCCATTGTCATCCATGCCGCCCGTCTACGGCGCGGCGCAGTTTCATCCGATGTAGCAGACACAACAACAGAACGCGCCAAACCTTCAATTCCTAGTGTGTCTTCAACAAATTCTCTTACCTCACGGCCACGTTCACCGATCAAGCCAATCACCACGACATCAGCTTGTGCATTCCTTGCCAGCATCGACATCAAAGTTGATTTACCCACACCCGATCCAGCAAAGAGGCCCATACGCTGTCCCACTGCACATGGTGCAAAGCCATCAAGTGCTCGCACTCCTAATGACATCGGCTCAGAAACCCGCGCTCTTGAGTGCGCAGCAGGTGGCACAGCCTTAATTTGCCGCGAAATTGAGCCTTGCGCTAATGGTAAACCACCATCAACTGGCGCACCAAAAGCATCAACAACGCGGCCCAACCAAGAATTTGACACCCTAACAATTGCATCATCTGCAGAAAAACACACTGCAGCCCCTGGGCGCAAACCATCTACATCATCACATGCGAGGAAAACGGCGCGCTCACCTTCAAATCCGACTAGCTCACCACGCGGGCCTTCCTTGTTTCCAAAGCGAGCATAAGCACCTAAGCGCAATGCTTCAGCAGGTCCAGTCGCTTCGATTCGCAAGCCTTCAACAGCCACAACTCGACCCTCAAACATTTGTTTTTCAATATTTTTAATATCTTTGATAGCCTGTTGAAGCACGTGTTCTGAACCCTCACCGAGTCGCTTTATGTCAAGATATGACAAGCGAAATTTTCTAACTTTTCTGACTCGGCAGAATGTGCCCATTGCACTAAGCATGAGTTAACGAAAGCGATTCTCTTAGGAAATTTTACAAAAAATAAGTGGAATTTTTTCACAACTTTACGTGCTTTAATTAAGGTATCGCAAAGAGGTGTGAAGACGCGTTAACTATTCTTAAAGAGTTAATATGCTTGATTGTTAATGGTTAATACGTTGATATAAACGGAAGTGATTCGGGAGAGCCTTATGCGGGTCTTGTTGATAGAAGACGATGATGCGGTTGCACGCAGCATTGACCTAATGTTGAAAGCCGCTGGCTTTAACATCTACATAACGGATTTGGGGGAAGAAGGCGTAGACCTAGGTAAGGTTTATGAATACGACCTCATAATTCTAGATTTATCATTGCCAGACATTTCTGGTTATGAAGTTTTGAAACAGCTGCGCATGTCGCGCATCAATACACCTGTATTGATCTTGTCAGGTAACCCTGACATCGAAGCTAAAGTCAAAACTCTTGGTTATGGGGCGGATGATTACCTCACAAAACCATTCAACAAAGACGAGCTTATCGCTCGTATCACGGCAATCGTACGCCGCTCTAAAGGCCACGCTGAAAGTGTTATCCGCACCGGCGATATCCTTGTGAACCTCGATGCCAAAACAGTTGAAGTTAAGAACCAACGCGTTCACTTGACTGGTAAAGAATATCAAATGTTCGAGCTTTTATCTCTGCGCAAGGGTACAACCCTGACAAAAGAGATGTTCCTAAACCACCTTTACGGCGGCATGGACGAGCCAGAACTGAAAATTATCGATGTGTTCATTTGTAAGCTTCGTAAAAAGCTACAAAAAGCAACAGGCGGTGACCACTTCATCGAAACTGTTTGGGGCCGTGGTTACGTTCTTCGTGACCCATCACCTCAAATTGCTGTAGACGCAGCTTAAGCTGCAACTGCATCAAACTTAATTCTCCCATTTTGGGATAATGGCATAGACCGAATAACTAAACCCGCCTAGCGCAAGCTGAGCGGGTTTTTTGTTTCTATAACGCTAAAAACATAGCCTATTTAGGGCTTCATTTTGGATATGACCGATTGCTCACGCGCTGCAATTGTTAAAGTCTCACCATGACTAATTTGCTGATGATGCGCAGACAATGATTTGGCGTTAATAGCTGCTATGGCTTGATCAAGAAGATCGCCACGGCAAGCCAGCTCCAATTTATATGGATGAAAATAAGTCCGATCACGGCAAGCACGTTTTGCAGTCCTTCTAAGGTCAACATAATTGGCTTCTGCGGAAATGTTCGGATTATAGGAAAACTCAATTTCTTCAGTCACTTCTGCTTTGGCGCTGAGTGTAAAACACGCAAAAGCAGCGGTAAGAGCCAATATATTTTGAAATTTATTCATCGTTTTTCTCCATGCGAATTTTCTTGACACTTTTGATATTGATATTCACCTTTGCTATAACAATGTGAGAAAAACGAATGATCCCATCCATTATTGGATAGATAACGATGAAAAATATAGACTGGTCTCTCCTGCAATCATTCGTAAACGTCTGCGAATATGGCTCTTTCTCAGCTGCGGCTCGTGCAACAAATGGCAGCCAAGCTACGCTAAGTCGCCACATCACTATGCTGGAACAACAACTTGAAACCCGTCTCTTTGACCGTTTAGTGAGCGGCGTTGAACTAACGACAAAAGGCATTGATGTCCTCCGACACGCTTCAAACATGGCCGATGCAGCGGGTCAGTTGTCAATGGCGACAGAAGGAGAAGACCAGGCCATATCAGGCACTGTTCGGGTAACAGCTGCAACTATGACAGCAACCTATATTCTTCCAGAGATCATTAGCGAACTGCGTATTGAAGAACCTATGATAGATATTGAACTTGTCGCGTCAAACAGGACTGAAAACCTTGTTCGCCGAGAAGCTGATATCGCCATTAGAATGGCAACCCCTACTCAAGAAAATCTCTTTGCGCGCAAACTAGGAGACATGGAATTTGGTCTGTATGGTGCCAAAGAATACCTAAACCGACACCCAGCTCCACAAACAGGAGAAGACTTACTTTCCCATAATGTGGTGGGGTTTGATACAAAAGACATTGCTCTCCTGATTACTGCCATGAAAAAACATGGGATCGACGTCGATCGGGAATTTTTTACCTTCAGAAGCGATGATCACGTCGTGTGCTGGAAAATGGTAGTTGCTGGGTATGGACTAGGTATCATTCAACGCAAAATTGGTGATGCTGAACCCTTGGTTTCCCGCATAGATTTACCCAACACCATGGCGCGATTACCCATCTGGCTCATCGCGCATTCAGAATTAAAGACCAACCTTCGTGTGCGACGGGTTTTTGATTTTCTCGCCAAGAAAATCACGGACAAGTTATAATAATTAATACAAAATCAAAACACTAACTTATAAACAGAGCAGCATACCGCCCCGGTTTTCTATCTGCTTATTCCAATCAATTTCACATAATTCCATCTTGAACCTGCTGAACATAGACTTTTCGATGAATTGAGCGTTAACTATTCACCTTGGGACAAGGGGAAATGGACATATGCTAAATTCACGTACAAAACTGTTAGGCATCGCGTTAAGCGCGCTTGGTGCAACGTCTTGCGTATTCTTCAATACAGATGACAACACGCATGAACAAAAACCCTTTATAGAACCTCTCATACTCTCACAAAGCCAATGCTCTGGTGGCCCGCAAAAAACGACCCAATCATCACAAGATACACTGCTGGAAACATCAATAAGCTTCGACTTTGCTAAGCCTTTCCCACTTCCAAACAATATTGCCAAAATTTTCCACTATCCCATATCCACATCCAATAAAGATGCACAGCACTGGTTTGATACTGGGTTAGCGCATATGGCAAACTTCAATCACGACGAAGCAATTGCCGCTTTTCGCAAAGCACAAGAAATCGATGCAAACTGCGCCATGTGCTATTGGGGCGAAGGCCTATCCTTTGGCAGCAATATCAATGCACCTTTCGATGCAAAGCGCGGTGCCGCCGGCTTGATCGCAGTTCAAAAAGCGCAAACACTGGCAAATAGTGCCTCAAATCGTGAAGCCGCTCTTATTGGAGCTTTAGCGACGCGCTATTCAAAATTGGAAGACGGCAAAACAGTAGAAAACGCAGAAACCTACGCAAAAGCCATGCATACCGTTGCGCAAGATTATGCAGATGACAAAACAATTCTCACACTTGCCGCCGAAGCCAATATGGACACGCAGCCTTGGGATTATTGGGAAGCTGGTGCACGCACTCCTAAAGGGCGCACAGAACAAACGCTTGAGCTTCTTGAAACAGCCCTTTCAATAGATCCTGAATTTGCGCCGTCTATCCACCTTTACATTCACACAACCGAAGCCTCGGTTAACCCGTTTCGTGCTGAAAAATATGCAGACACTTTAGCACAGCAAAACCTTGGCGTCGGGCATCTCGTGCATATGCCATCCCATACCTATTTACGATTAGGTCATTGGAAAAAATCAAATGATGCCAACATAGATGCGATAGCTGCGGATGAAGCCTATATTGCCAACAGTAAAAACGGCATGGCTTATGCCCAATCCTACTACCCCCATAATGTTCATTTCCTCGTCGCAAATGCTCAGCTAGGCGGCGATGCCTCAACAGCTCTGCAAATGGCAGACAAGCTAAAACAACTCGTCAAATTAGATCCAGATACTTTATCTCCATTCGGTGAGCACATCGCTGCAGCACCTATTTTTACAGCGCTCCAATTTGATGATTCCGACGCAGTCATGACGGCAGAAAAGCCTGCTGCCGCTCAGCTCTATCTACTAACAGCTTGGCATTATGCGCGCGGCACATCTCTATTGCGCCAAGGTGATAAAACCGCCGCCAAGGCCGAACTTGCAGCATTAAGTAACCTGACAGACAAAACTCAAATCGTTGATTATGAAGCCTTTGGACTGCCAATGTCCGGCGTGATTGAAGTTGCGCGCCTAACGCTTGCAGGGCGCGTTTCCGCATCCGATGGTGATCTTACAAAAGCAATTAACAAGCTAGATGAAGCTGCCGACATTCACGACCAACTTTCCTATATGGAACCGACATGGTGGCATTACCCCACGCGGCAGACACTTGGCGCAATGCTCATTCAAGATGGTCAGTTTGACCGCGCCGAAAGAGAATTTTACAGAACGCTGATCAAATCACCCAACAATGCCTATGCCTTATTTGGGCTAGCTGAAGCCTTCAAAGCACAAAAGGATACAATATCTGAGACTTATGCACGCCATCTCTTTGATGACGCATGGATCGGCGAATCCGGAAAAACACCTGATATCTCAGACCTTTAATCGCCCGTTTTACTTGCAAGCCGATATGAGCGCCGTTAGCGGAGGAAGCCCCTCCGCCGCACACTCAGGCTAATCAAGCTTTACAGTCTAAAACCGCGAAAAAAGATTTTCCATAAGCTTGAGCGCCAATTCATCATGATCTGAAATCGTGCCAGAAAGCATTAGGTTAAATTGCTGATCATCAATTTCCGCCCAAAGCGCGGTATCACCTGCATAGCTATCATTTGCCGGACGCGTCAAAATAACAGCGCGATCACCTAAATCTGCGATTTCTTCTCCGCCCAGCTCAAGCATTCTGTTTAAATCAGTGTCGCCCTGCTTATAGCGCGCAAAAGTTACGCTCTTAGCAGTCGTGCCATATCCTGCATTCCATTTACAACCAGCCGCGCCATATGCCGAGCTATATAAGCCACTATCAGCATCTGCACTGATCAAATTTGCAATACTTTCATCCGACCAAATTGAACAAAAATCAATCGCAGGCTTAATCTCACGCATTTGCTTGTCTATGCTGGGAGCCGTTGGCAATTTTGCAGCAATCTCTTCAGCCGTCGCCGTCAACAACTCAGCATTCGTGTCCATGCCGGTTATAAAAATCATAACCAGCTTATCATCCTGCTCAAACCCCATCGCATAGGCTAGTTCTTTGTCCCAAGCTGTGTCGTATAATATCGCAGCATTTTGCCCAGGCCCGGCCTGCTCTTTGATAACTGGCGGCGTTTCAAGATTATATTTGCGATCTTGAAGCGGTGTCGCACTTGTCTTTGGTTCTACAGAGACTTGCACCGAAAAGCCCGCATTCTTAGACCATAAACACAACTCATTAGACACTTCTCTACGCAGTAGCTCATGGTTTGTTTTTGCGGTTGCTATGGCTGTACTGTCTGACAAGAAAGGACAAGGCACCGTCTCTACAACTGTCTCGCTAACAAGGCCAAACAATGCCTCGCGCTCCAATGGTGCCTGCGTCAAACTAAAGTCAACCTTTGCCTCAGCCTCTTCATTTTCAGGTGAGAGTGATGAAGGTGCCTGCTTAGACGATTGCTCTGCTGGAGCAGAAGCGACACCATCCGATGCGCTATCATTGCCGCAAGCCCCAACGCTTAAACCAGCGACTAACGCTCCGCAAAGCCACACATTTTTATTAATCATCAGCTATCTCCCCACTTTCGCTATATTGTGTATAGCCGGAAAACAGGCAGATGAACACTTCGCTTTTTATGAGCTTAAATTCATCGAAAATCTAAACTCGCGCCGCCAACATCCGCATCAGCCTTTCATTTAGCTCGCGCTGCTCTGCTTTGGCCTTCAGCTTGGCACCGTCAGAAAACTGCGCGTAGAAACGAACACGGCGAGAGTTTTTGATCGCAGCCGCCGCCGCGACACCGCCAATCACCGAATTAGCCCAAGTCACAATCGCTTTTTGTCCCCAGACAAATTCCGGCAACATGAAATTTGCGCCCGCTCCCGGCAGGCCAGCAAGCCCAGACGCCAACACAGCCTTCGTCCAATCGCTAGACTTATCCCACCAGCGTATCCACCAGCTATCACGAATTTGAACGGCAACAATCTCTTCTAGGCGGTAGTTTACAGCTCTAAGCTTCCCCCCTTCACCGACATATAATTGCATACCGGAACGCACAAATTTGGCTTTCGGGTGAGGAAGAAAATCTCCGCCTATAACTTCAATTTTCAAGAATTTCCTCCTTACTCATGAGTAGGAGAATACAAAACGCTACTTGCGCTTTTCAATCAAGAGGTTTGCTTGATATCGGCTGTTTATTCTGCTTCACAAATCGCCACCAAAATCCCAAAGCAACAGCGTTAAAAATCAGAGCTGTGATAATGGTTGGCAATATAGCTGCATCCCCAACATCTTGCCATAATAGTATACTCACAATCAGCTTGAGAACACCGCCAAGATTAGCGACCAACACACCCGTCCAGAAACTTCGTCGCCATAACGCCGCAGCTAACAATCCTAGAAACACCACGACAAGAACCACAAAACCGATAAATCCAAATAGAGACAGCGCCTCAAGCATTTGCCGTTCGCTCTCTAAAAATTCCACCACATATGGCTTTGGGTTCTCAGGTGCGGGAAACACTATTGCGCTCAATGGAAAGAAAAGCCCCAGCGCAATCAACAAAACAGGGCGACGAAACCAAGCTGCAGCACAAAAGGCTATGATGATCAAAGGACGGATATACCAACTCCACTCATTATGGTGTCGTGCCCACGCCCAATCTATCAAGTCAGGAAGAAAGTCCATTTCCGTCCCTATCAAACAAGTTTAGAACGCGCGACTTCAAGCTGAAGGCGCTTAATCTCTTTCATCAGAGCGAACCGATTAAGATGATTATACAGTCATGCACAGGAAGAAAAAGGTTCAAAAAAAGTTTGAACTTACATAAAACTATATGGCTCAATATCCAGCGACACGCGCACTGAACTAGACAATTTTATACGCTCACGCCACGCAGATAAATAAGCTGAAAGGTCCACATTTCGGTTTGCGCGTATCAGCATACGACGGCGATGACGCCCACGCAAAACCGCAATCGGTGCCGGTGCTGGCCCCCAAATATCCACACCATCCGCATTGGGCGCACCGCGCACAAATGTTGCCGCTGCATCATCAGCCGCAAGTGAATTTTCTGCCGAAATCACAACAGCAGCCAAACGTCCAAATGGCGGAAAGCCCAACTCTTCGCGTGATTTCATTTCCAATTCCATGAACCAATCACGATCATTAGCTAGCAATGCCTGAATGCTTGGAGAATCTGGCGCATAGGTCTGGATGATGGCGCGACCGGGTTTATCCGCCCGTCCAGCGCGCCCAGACACCTGTGAAAGCAATTGAAAAGTGCGTTCACCCGCGCGCAAATCAGAGCCTTGCCCGCCTTTAAGTCCGGAATCAGCATCCACTGCGCCAACCAATGTCAGATTTGGGAAGTTATGCCCTTTGGCCGCTATCTGCGTTCCAATCAAAATATCAACTTCACCCTGCTCCATGCGTGAAATTATGCCATTCAATTCTTCAGGGTTTCGGGCCGTATCCGATGAGAACACTTCAACCCGCGCACCTTGAAACAACCCGCGCACTTCTTCAGCCAAACGCTCCACCCCCGGCCCAACGCCCATCAGCGAATCCGCCGCGCCGCAATGGGGACAATTCACCGGCTTCTTCATGGAAAAACCCGTAAGGTGACACACCAGCATTCCCGTATAGCGATGTTCGGTCAGCCAACTTTCAGTGTCCGGCGCTTTAAGACGTTCACCACATCCTTTACAGATCACCAAAGGCGCATAACCACGACGGTTGAGATATAATAACGATTGCTCTCCCGCATCCAGATTTTGCTCAAGCGCATCCACAAGCAAAGGCGAAAGCCAACAATCTTTCGCTGGTGGATTTTCCTTCATATCCGCCAATAAAATTTCCGGCAGCACCGCCGCTCCCGGCCGCGCTAAAAGTTTGATATGCTGATAACGCCCCTGATAAGCATTCGCCAATGTCTCAAGCGATGGCGTAGCAGACGCAAGCACAACAGTTGCCGAACCGAGATGCGCGCGCATAACAGATAGATCCCGCCCCTGATAGACTGCCCCCTCATCTTGTTTATAAGAACCATCATGTTCTTCATCGACAATGATCAAACGTAAATTCTGAAACGGCAAAAACAACGCCGATCGCGCACCCACCACAATCTGCGCACGTCCAGCCCCCACTTCACGCCAAACACGGCGACGCTCTTTTTGTGTTGCATTAGAATGCCATTCTGCGGGCGCTGCCCCAAAGCGATTTTCAAAACGCTCTCTGACAGCTTGGGTCAATGCGATCTCAGGCAGCAAAACCAATATTTGAGCATCAGGCTCTGTTCGAAGCGCTTCGGCAATAGCTTCAAAATAGACTTCTGTTTTACCCGACCCCGTCACACCATCCAGCAATATTGGCTTAAATTCTTTGCTGCGCACCGCCTCACATAATGCATCAGCACCCGCTTGCTGTTCATCCGTCAGGTCAAAGCCTTTAAGCTCAGAATTAGGTTTGCCAAACGGCTTATCAATGGGCGCTTCATGTTGCGCTAAAGCACCACTATCCACCAAACCTTTGACAACACCAGTTGAGACATCAGCTTGGCGCGCAAGTTCTGCGGCAGTCATGCCCTGATCCGCACTTTGCGGCGCAATATCCAAAACTTTCTGCCGCGCCGGTGTTATACGAGGCAATTCACTTTTCGTGCGATACACATAGGTTTCAGTTGGAGACGGCAATAATGCATCACGCGATCGCAAACACATTGCCAACATATTGCCCATTGGCGTGCAGGTGTATTTTGAAGATCGCTCCACAAAATCGCGCGTCACTTGCGGCATTAATGGCGCAGCTTCCAGCACCTCTTCAACATATTTTAAAGGCCGTTTTGATGGTCCTTGTTTTAATCCCCAGACAACCCCTGTCACAGACCGCGCTCCCAGAGGCACAGTGACAAAAGCGCCAACTTCAACTTTCATATCTTCATGCAAACGATAGTCGAATGCTTCGGGCAGAGGCATTGGCAACAACACGCTGGCGATCTGATATTCAGGACCGAGCTGAAATTCTGTTTCGGGAAAAAGACTCATATCCGTGTTTTCGCCTGTTGATGAAGCCGCGACAAGCACCATTCGCATTTTTCCAACAGAAAACCTGCACCCATTCGACAGCGCGTCCACACTGAATTAACTTCAACACGGCACAATATCGGTATGGACAACACAAATTCTACACACGCACACACACATTCACATGCCCCGAACACAGCTTCGCAGGCGCTATATGCCTTCGTGGAACACCTCACCCACGAACGAAGAATGTCTGAACACACTATAGACGGCTATCGCCGCGATGTGGGAAATTTCCTCGGGTTTTTAGTCAACCATTTAGGCGGCGAAGCGCACGTCAATGACCTTGTCAATCTAACACCCAGTGATGTGCGCGCTTGGCTTGCATTTCGCCGCGCCAATGATGATTTACAGGCCACATCTATCAGCCGCGCCTTATCAGCTGTACGCGCATTTTTTAAATATCTAGATCGCCAGTTGGACAAACCTAATGCTCGCATCCAGATGGTCAAAGCTCCCAAACGTCCGCAACGCCTGCCTCGCCCAGTCTCGCAAGAGATTGCAAAAAACCTTTTAAAAGAGGTTGAAAATCAAGATGTTGAGCCATGGATTGCTGCACGAGATGCCGCCATGGTCGCGCTCATGTATGGTGCTGGACTTCGTATTTCAGAAGCGCTTTCCTTAACCGATGCCGATGTTCCAGCAAGAGATATTTTACGCATTCAAGGTAAAGGAAATAAGGTACGTCTTGTTCCGCTTATCCCTGCAGTACGCGATGCGCTCAATGTATATTATGAAAAGCGCCCATTTTTAAGCGATGAAGAAGGCCCGCTATTTCGCGGGGTAAAAGGCAAGAAACTCAATCCTCGCATTATTCAAAAACTCATTGAAAAACTGCGTATTAGCATGGGTTTACCAGATACAGCCACCCCCCATGCTCTGCGCCACTCATTTGCCACACACCTACTTGCCAATGGGGCAGACCTGCGCTCAATCCAGACTTTACTTGGACATGCCAGCCTATCATCAACCCAAATATATACAGGCGTGGAAGCTGACAGATTGAAAGCCATACACAAAGCAGCCCATCCTCGCGCTTAGCAAGAATGGGCTGAATTTATTGTATTTTTAGTCGCTAAAACTTAGCGAGCAAAGCTTGGTTTACGGCGCGGTTTGCCATCAGATGGTCCACTGCGTTTAGCTCCATTGCCACTAGGTTTCTTAGGCGAGCTAAAACCACCATCATTGCGGCGGAAATCGGGTCCATCTTCAGACCGTGGACCACGTTTCTTGAAACGGTTTCCATTACCTTCACCATCAGCACGGTTAGAACCGCCGCCTTTGCCTGGGTATGTTGGACGCTCAGAACGCCCGCGTGGTGTTTGCTTGCGCTCACCATCGGCAGACTTTTTCTTATTCCAAGTGCGCTCTCCGCCCTCAGAACGGCCGCCCTCAGAACGGCCACCTTCTTTGCGATCATTACCCCATGAACGACCATCAGCAGCGCGTGTTTTATCATAGTTTGTACGAGGACGCGGGTTTGATCCCTCATAGCCACGACTTGGAGGACGCTCACCTGCCATACGTTCGTCACGGTTGGGAGGTCTACGATCACCACCATCACGGCCTTGGTATCCACCACGATTTTCATCACGTCCACCTTCACGGCGTCCTTGATAGCCACCGCGACCTTCGTTGCGACCACCTTCAGAATGGCCTTGATAACCTCCACGACCTTCACCACGGCCACCTTCAGTGCGACCTTGATATCCGCCACGACCTTCACCACGGCCACCTTCAGAACGACCTTGATAACCGCCACGGCCTTCTTCACGACCACCTTCACGGCGACCTTGGTATCCACCACGGCCTTCGCTACGGTTATCACGGCGTCCTTCTGATCTACCTTCAGAACGCTCACCTTCAGGACGTTCGCGTCGTGCGAAACGGTCATCACGGTTTGGACGCTCTTGACGTTCCCCACCTTCAGACCGTTTAAAGCGATCTTGACGGCCTTCATAGCGAGGCTCTGAACTTGCTTCAGCACGGAATGGACGTTCTTCACGTTGAGGGCGATCTTCACGCTGAGGACGATCATCACGCCCTTTATAACCGCCGCCATCACGACCACCACGACCTTCTGAGCGACCACGACCACCATCACGACCGCCACGTCCGCCATCGCGACCACCACGGCCACCGTCACGACCGCCGCGTCCACCATCGCGTCCACCACGTGCACCATCTCTGCCGCCGCGTCCACGTGGACGCTCTTCAATTACAGGAGTGGCATTTGCAGTGATTTCTTCAGCTTGGTCGATAAATCCTTCTGGAAGATCCACGATAGGAATTTTCATACGGATTTGACGTTGAATATCAAGCAAGTATTTCTTTTCGTCACGAGACACAAAAGAAATCGCTTTACCTTCACGCCCTGCACGCGCAGTCCGCCCAATACGGTGAACATATTGTTCAGGTACGTTTGGAATTTCATAGTTGAACACGTGCGATACGCCCGGGACATCAATACCACGCGCTGCAATATCAGTTGCCACAAGCACTTTTGAATCACCATTACGAAATGCATTCAATGCGCGTTCACGCTGAGCTTGAGATTTGTTTCCGTGGATAGCACCACAACGGATACCAGCATTCATCAATTTAGAAACAACTTTGTCTGCACCATGTTTGGTACGCGTAAACACCAATGCACGGTCAATTGATTCATCTTGTAAGTTCACAAGAAGCAATGGACCTTTTTGCGCTTGGTTCACGTGAGACATAGTCTGTGTCACGCGCTCAGCAGTTGTAGACTCTTGAGCAATCGACACTTTTTTCGGGTTTGTCAAAAATTGGTTTGCCAGCCCTGACACGTTTGATGGCATTGTCGCAGAAAAGAACAATGTTTGACGTTCTTTTGGAACAGCAGCAGCAATACGGCGCAATGGGTGAATAAACCCAAGATCAAGCATTTGGTCTGCTTCATCAAGAACAAGTTTCTCGACGTAAGAAAGATCAACAGCGCCCTGCTCCATCAAGTCAATCAAACGACCCGGTGTTGCAACCAAAACGTCTGCACCGCGGTGTAGGTCACGCATTTGTTTACGAATAGGAACACCACCGAAAACTTTCAGTACGCGCAATGAAAGACATTGGCCATATTTGCTGAATGCTTCAGCAATCTGGCTCGCAAGTTCACGCGTTGGCGCAATAACAAGACAACGCACAGCACCAGGGCCGGGCATGTCTGGAAGTTTACAAAGGTGGTGAAGAAGCGGCAAAGCAAAAGCTGCTGTTTTACCTGTACCTGTTTGAGCGATACCTAGAATATCGCCGCCTTCCATAACCAATGGAATAGCTTGTGCTTGAATTGGAGTCGGTGTTTCGTAGCCTTCTTTATCCAAGGCTTTAAGGACTGGACTAGCCAGATCAAAATCAGAAAATTTTGTCACGATTTACTTTCGCATACATGTGAACGCAAAATATAATCAGGCCCCTTTCTCATCAGAAAGGCGCACGGGCGCTCGTTAAAGAGACGACCCGCGTGAATTGGGGCGTTTGTGGAATGTGCGTCTCAGGGGGCCAGCTCAAGTGCGGATTTCTCCCGCGCGTGCTTCACGCTGCCAGTCTTACCCATGCGTTTTGTGGAAACGCATCGCAGTCGGCCGTATGCTAGACTTCATCAGATAAGTCAAGTGGGATGCTGCCATGCAATTGTGCAAAGACGAAACAACACCTGACTTCGATTTGATCTAACAAGTAGTTATTTTTTCGAAGATGTTTCCAATACTGAGAGAAATTCTTCTGAAAATGGCTTGCGCCACACTTCAGGACTTCCATCCGTTTGGGCCGGTTCTACAGCTAGAATGTCTGCAATCATGCCGTGAACGTTGACGTTCTCAAACACATCAATTGTTTCACCAGATTTAAACGCTGGACCCGCTGCAATGAAGGTCGCATGCATATCCCTTAACGTGTTTAAATATCCATGATTACCTTTAGGGCTTGCTGTCCAACCGCGTTCCTTTGCTTTGACTTCAGCATTTCGCGTTGTCACAAACCAGTCGGGATCTATTGTCACCATGATCGGCGGAGTTCTATCATGCGGTGCTGAACCTTCAGGTCTGTGTGTGTAGACCTCTTCGCCAAGCCAAGCCGTCATGTGCGGATGAGCGTTTTGCAATTGAGCAAGTAACATTGGTGTATCGTTGGCATTTAATGGCCAAATCGCTGCAAATGGCCCTAAATCAAGATTACGTTCCCGCACCAATGACACGTCAATATAATCATCAAGATAGATTTTCTTTTCCAAATCAACATTCAACATGCCGTGATCTGATACGATGATTATATTTGTTTCTTCTAGTATCTCACGCTCTTTTAAGCCATCCAGAAGCTTGCCAACCATACCATCCATTCGTGAAATAGCGGCTTTTTCTTCTGGCGAGTCAACGCCAAAACGATGTGCGTTCACGTCAATATCGTCATGATAAAGCGTAATAAAATGAGGGCGAGCATCGCCTGCGCGGTCCAAATGCTCCAAAACCATATTAACACGTTCATGTGGAAATTTCGTCATTAAGCTGGAATAGGCTATCGAATATGTCGGACCAATTTCATTGATACTGGCTTCGGACCCAACCCAACCAGCAGTGGCGGTACGCACGCCTTGTGATTCAAGTATATTCCAAATTGGAACACCGTCATCCCACCATTTTTCAACGGATGAACTATCATTGGTAAAGGTCTCGTCAAAAACTGGATCATAAGGACGGTTGACTAGAAAGCCGTGATTTTCAGGATGCAATCCAGTCGCTAAAGCATAAAAATTAGGAAATGTCTTGGAAGGAAAAACGGGTTGCATCCCCTTGGCCCGCACGCCTCGCTTTACCAAACTATCAATATTGGGAGTATCGGCTCTATCTACACCATCCCACCTCAAGCCATCTAAACCAATCAAAATGACAGTTGAACGCTCTGAGTGAGCATTTTCATAACCATCAACCACCTCTGATATTGATGTCGTATTTTGAGGAGTTGTCGTACAAGTCGCTAACCCCAAAAAGAGAATAGCTAATAAACTTGAGAACCTAAATTGATGTGGCATGAATCACCTAAGAATTAAAAATTACATGAAACAGTAATTCCACCCCGTGACATGGTGATGACATGGCTCGCACTGAATGCAATTTAAACATGCTGATCGATTAAAATGGGATTACCGTCAGGATCGATTACAATAAAGCTGGCTGGACCAGTCGTCGTTTCATCAGCTTGCGTCGTTAATTCCACCCCATTCTTCTTCAGATCTTTCTGAATATCGCGAACGTCAGTGAATGTCTGAAGTGTGTTGGTTTCGGCATCCCAACCTGGGTTAAAGGTCAGCATATTTTTATCAAACATACCTTCAAATATGCCAATAATCGTCTGGCCATTTTTTAAAATCAACCAGCCTTGATCCTCATGCCCTCCATACACCTCAAACCCTATTTTCTCATAGAAAGTTTTAGATATTTGAAGGTCTTTTACCGTCAAACTTAATGAGAACAAACCCAATTCCATGCCCAATCTCCTTCTGTGATAATTAACCATACACAATTTCTAGGAGATAGAAACAACCTCAAACTTTGAAGACGCAGGTTGACCATTCCTATCGCGAATTATAAGCACACCAAATGATCTATTATTCATCCCCTTCAGTCATCTGGAAGCTGCTCCTGATATAGGAGCGGTCGACTAGCGTGTCTGTTGTCGGCTGTGGAACATCCACGACCGACAAATTTTGGTTCCAAATGTTTCGCAGTCTTATTTTTCAAAGCGGAAATTGAACCATGACTTTCAAACCATCCAATCAACTTGTAGGTTTCGCGCTCGCCGCTATTGGTGCCACTTTGTTTTCTACAAAAGCACTCGTTATCAAATTGGCATTTATCCAGGGTGCTAGTGTCGAGCTGATGATGGTTTTAAGAATGGGTTTTTCACTACCTATTTTTATAACTGTCGGCTTTTTAGCGTGGCGCAAGCAAAAACATAAAGGTATTGCCCTAACTCCAATTCGCATCTTCCAAACATGCGCATTAGGGATATTGAGTTACTATGTTTGCACATGGTTGGACTTTGAAAGTCTGCACTATATTTCTGCACAATTAGAGCGATTGATACTGTTTTTATATCCAACTTTTACAGCTCTTTTTGCTTGGATATTCTTAAAAGACAAACTCACAATCCGACACATAACTGCGCTGGCATTTTCATATGTTGGTGTCGCCATTCTTATTGGACCAGAACATCAGCAATTTGGTAATTCAGCATTGTGGGGTGCTAGTCTTGTACTCCTCGCCGCCATTTTGTTTGCAGCCTATGTCACTCTATCCAAAGCAACCATAACGGCAATCGGATCACCTCTTTTCACATCAATTGCCATGTCAGCAGCTGCAATCGCAATCATGATACACTTCATATGCGAAGCGAGTTTGGGTGTTGAACAGATAGAAATATCAACTGAAATCTTCTGTTATGGGATCTTTCTTGCGATTTTCTGTACAGCAATTCCAGCCTTTGCCATGTCTGAAGCAATTTCACGCATAGGCCCAGGTCTAGCCAGCGCTTTGGGCGGTCTAGGTCCGGCAGTAACGGCCATTCTAGCGGTATGGATATTAAATGAACCCTTTGGTTGGCCACATTTTATCGCACTTGTATTCGCAATTTCGGGCGCAATGATACTCGTCATGATGCCCAAACAAGAACAAACTTCACCTAAATTGAACATCAAAAGAGACACCGAATATGACTAATTTTTCTTCTGCTCAGCAAAACTTCATCACGGCCCTTAAAGCCCCTGATTTTATGTTCGAAACGACATTAGAATTCATTGAAACTTGGTATGAATTTACGCCAACGGCTTTCACAAATGGCAAAGTTGAGAATAACGCTTCTGAAAACCAAGGGAGCTGTAAAATTTTCGCCCTCCAAAAGCTGCTTAACCTTACCACAGAACAAACGCTGCTCTCTTTTGGTCAGCACTATAGAGATGTGCTAAAAACACCCAACGCAGAGAACCATTTTAATTTAAGAACCGTCGTAAATAACAATTCGGTTGATGTTGAGTTTGAGAGCTTTCCTTTGAAACTCAAATAGCCTTACATCACACTGGATCAACCCATTCGAGCATTGAGGATCAAGCCTTTGAAGAAAATTCTGTTTGGAATAACGATAGCCTTGTTTCTCAATGCCTGCGCAATGCATACGCCTGTCGACAATATTACGACCGTGTATTTAGTTCGCCATGCTGAAAAAGAAAATGACGGCACGAAGGATCCATGCCTCAACCTGCAAGGACAAGCCCGCGCAACTTATCTTGCCCAGCTGCTAAATGACGTAAAATTTGACGCAATATATTCAACACCCTATCGGCGCACGACTGAAACAGCTGCGCCGGTCTTCGCTCAATCAGGGTTAGTTAGCCTCACATCCTATGCAGGCAATGATCTTGAAGACGTCGCGCAGATGATAAACACCAAGCAAGGCACATATCTCATTGTTGGGCACAGCAATACAACGCCTCAATTAGTCAGCATTCTCATAAAACGCGAAGTTCCACCGCTTAAAGAAAGTGATTTTGACCGCCTCTACAAAGTAACGCTGCATTCTGACGGTGACACTCACTTAGAAATGCTGCCCTACACGCCCCCTTCCTAACACCCTATCTCACGACATTTCGTCTCTCCTACAGGCACTGGCTAAATAGTGTTTGACGTTTATCGATAAACATGTACTTTATATTTTAAAGTTCTTTATGCGGAGACAAAATAATGACCACAACCAGTGCTTTCGAAG
>JGI2924J29684_1078117_pt1 | contig 31738 bp, 29 predicted proteins | sample BenlonsequencITS_FD_29684 | JGI IMG/M metagenome (IMG submission 29684)
CCCAGCCTCTAGCTGTGTGATCGGCAGTTCACCGGCGTTACGAATCGGCTCGCCGACGTGACTCAGGTCACCAGTAAGCGAGTGTAACATCCCGATCTTTATCGTGCGACCAAGCCCGCCGGGGCCGTCGTCGGCCTCGCCGGACCCGACTCCCGGAAGCCGATCCAGACACCCCGAGAGTGACCCGAGAGCACCAACGGCAACCCCCGACAGCACTGTTCGTCTCTTGTGGCGATCCACCATGGCCCTCGGTTGTCAGAGTACCACTATAATATCTCCGGAGTGTGGTACTAGTATGATATATTGTTATTCGTAGGTTTTGGTCGACGGGTGCGTCAATGAACAGGCCCCCTGTGTGCACTCGACGCATTCATCTGATGATAAAAACGACACAGACACGCACCGGACTCACCCGCTCCGTCGCCTCCTCGAACCCACACGGCTCGCGGGCTACGCTGTTACGTGACCGACAATCAGCGGGTTTCGCTCCGTTCGACCTCGGCGTTCCCACTGCCAATCTAAATCAAAAAGCCGCTCCCTTCGGTCGTGCTCGCGGGTCACTCCGTTCCCCGTTCGCGTAACCGAGGTTCCCGCTCGCGATTCCGAGGCGGAGAGTAGAGCGAGGCGCCTCGTCACGCTCGCTCACGGGTCGTTCCTCCCCGTTCGCGTAACCGAGGTCTTCGCTACGCTCAGACCTCGCTCGCTCCGAACCGCACGACTCGCGGGTCACTCCGTTCCCCGCTCGCTGTTTCGGGATCCTTACTACGTTCGGATCCCGCCCTACTGGAACTCTTCGATCAACGCCGGCACGACGTCGAAGAGGTCGTCGTGAATCGCGTAGTCGGCGATGTCCATGATCGGGGCGTTGGGGTCGGTGTTGATCGCGACGATCGTGTCCGAGCCCTTCATGCCGGCGACGTGCTGGACGGCGCCGGAGATGCCGATGGCGATGTAGACATCGGGTGTGACGACCTTCCCGGACTGGCCGACCTGGCGGTTCGCGGGGAGCCAGCCGTTGTCGACGATCGGTCGCGACGACGAGAGCGTGGCGTCGAGTGCGTCGGCGAGGTCGCGAATCAGATCCAGGTTCTCCTCCTCTTCGATCCCGCGGCCGATCGAGACGAGCAGGTCGGCCTCGCTGATGTCGACGTCGCCGCCGGCGACCTCCTCGAAGCCGGTGACCGTCGAGCCGACGGCGTCCTCGTCGATCTCGGCGTCGAAGGCCTCGATCGGGGCGTCGCCAGTGCCTTCGGCTTCGGGCCACTCGCCTTCCCGGATCGTGGCGAGGGCAGTGCCGGCATCGAGTTCCGTCGTCGTCTCGACCTTGCCGCCGTACATCTCGCGCGTCGCGATCAACGAGTCGCCGTCGACGGCGAGGTCGACGACGTCGGTCACGATCGACAGGTCGAGGCGCCCGGCGACCGCCGGTGCGTAATCGAGTCCGTTGACGCTGTTGGGAACGAGGACGTACTGCGGGTCGATCGCGTCGACGAGTTGCTCGATCGCCTGGACGTAGACGTCGTGGTTGAACTCCTCGCCGTCTGAGACGGTGTGAACGACGTCGACGCCCTCGCGAGCGAGTTTCTCGCCGAATTCGTCGACCGCGCCACTGATGACGGCCAGGTGCAGGTCACCGTCCGTCTCGTCGGCGAGTTCGCGCCCCGCCGTCGCGAGTTCGTAGCTCACCGGTCGGAGTTCGCCGCGGCGGTGATCGGCGATCGCGAGGACGTCCGTCATGCCGTCACCCCCTTCTCGCGAAGCATCTCAGCTAACTCGCCCGCGGTTTCCTCGGCACTTCCCTCCCAGACCGTCGCATCGCTCTCGGACTCCGGTTCGTACATATCCGTCAGTTCGAGGCTGCCCTCGACGACGCCCGCGTCGACGGCGATGTCGTCGAGCGTCTTCGCGTCGAGCGGCTTGCGCTGGGCCTGGCGGATGCCGCGCAGGCTCGCGTAGCGCGGTTCGTTGATCCCGGTCTGGATCGTCAGCACGGCCGGGAGGTCGACCTCGCTCAGCTCCTCGACGCCGCCCTCGAGTTCGCGTCGCACGGACGCGGTACCGTCCTCGAGGTCGTGATCGAGGTCGTTGACGACGGCCGACCACTGGAAGTCGAGCGATTCGGCGAGGGAGACGCCGGTCGCCATCCAGCTGTCGTCGCCCGTCTGGACGCCCGAGAGGATCAGATCGGGTTCCTCTTCGGCGACGACGGCCTTCAGGATCTCCGTCTTCGCGCGGACGTCGAGCAGGTCGACGCCCTCCAGGGACTCGTCCCAGACACGGATGGCCCGGTCGGCACCCTTCGCGAGCGCCTGTCGGATCGTCTGTTCGGCGTCTTCGGGGCCGATCGTGACGGTGACGACTTCGTCTGCCACGCCGCCCTCCTGCAGCTGGACGGCCTCCTCGATGGCGTAGTCGTCCCACTCGTTCAGATCGGCATTCAGGTACTGGTCGGCGATCTCGGTACCGTCGATCTCGAACTCGTCGTCGACGGTTGCCACCTCCGCGACCGTTACGAGGATTTTCATCGCCTCGAACTCCGACCGCAGGACCGTAAATGCTTTCGAAACCGGCTTCGTCGCGTCGGTAGTTGATCCGTCGAACCGCAGCCAGCTAGCCCACAGTCCAGCCGTCGTGACGGATTCGCCCCAGTCACACCCAGTGGGCGATACGCAAGCGGTTTAACGCTGCCGGCGCTACGGCGGGTATGGCAGATTGTCCACTCGCCGACGACTGTCCGCAATTCTCGGAGCGGATCGCTGGCATGGGGTGTCAGCACTACGGCGACAAGGGTGGCAAGGAGTGGTGTAACCACTACAACCAGCCGATCAGCGAACTCAAAACCCAGCCCGTCAAGAGCGGCGAGGAGGTCGTCGTCGACATCGTCGACATGCACGAGAGCGGCGCCGGCGTCGGCCGGACCGAGGACGGCTTCATCGTGATGGTCGACGGTGTCCTCCCGAAGGCCCGTTCACGCGTCGAGATCTCCCGCGTTCACAGCAACCACGCCCGGGCAGAAGAGATCGAACGCCTGCCGCTCGACCCCGACGAAGACGAGAGCGACGACGAATCCGACGCCGACGCAGACGATGACGAGGAGGGAGATGCAGACGCAGACGCAGACGCGGACGACCACGAACGCGAGGACTCCGGCCCCGATCGCCCGCAGCTTGGCAGCCGCGAGAACTTCTGGGGCTCCTGAGGACTCGCCGCGGCGACACCCCGTCCGCGAGTGGTGACACACCTGCCAATCCGTTCCCCGAAACCGGTGCAGCCGGCGACCCCACCTGCCCCGCGACGTTTTTCCCCACGGACCGCAAACGCCGAGCCATGCGAGCCCCGCTCCGGGCCGGCATCGCCGTCTACAACGACGGTCACTACCACGCAGCCCACGACGCGTGGGAAGCGCACTGGCTCGATCTCGAGACCGGAACCGACGACGAGCGGTTGCTCCACGGGTTGATCCAGTTCACCGCGGCGGTTCACCACGCCCACCGCGGGAACTGGGAGGGTGCCGTCGGCCTGGCCGGGAGTGCCCGCGAGTACCTTGCCGAACTGAACGCGGCCTATCGAGCGTGCAACGTGGGTGCCGCGCGACGGTTCCTGGCCGACCTCGCTGCCGACCCCGAACTGGTCGAGCGACGGGCACCGCTCGCGCTCTCCCACGAAGGCGAGATCCTCACGCTCGCCGACTGCGCGCCCGCGGAGACGGCCGTCGCCGCCCACGTCCTCGCCGAGGAGTGGGGCTACGACGAGGAACCCATCGAGCGAACCGGGGAGTTCCTGCGAACCGATATCGATCGCGGACGGGCTGAAACGCCGTTCCAGGCGTTACTCAAGGATTTCGTCGCCGGCGACGGCGCCAATCGGGCGATCATCTACCAGCGACTCGAACAACACGTCGACCGTCGGCGATCGGAAGTCGAGGACGTGGCTGGACTCTTCGAGTGAGTCGCCGGGCGAAACGTGTCCGTCCACGTCAGTTCATGGCAGCCTCGACTGGGTTCGACGAACGGGCGCTGTTCGGTTCCGGTAGTCGATCTCGGCCCGATCGAGGAAGCAGCCCACCGATCTGTCTGACTAGCGTACATTCTTAACACATTTACCACTCGGTCGGAGAGCATAGTGAGATGACAGACCAGTCCTCCATTCCTGACTCACTCCCGGTCCAGGCGTACATCGAAGACGGCGCACGCCTCGCCGCCATCCTGCTCGTCTGGGGTATCATCAGCGCGTTCTTCACGTATGGCTTGACCGAACTCGGCATCTTCGAACAGCTTTGGTTCCAGCTCGGCGAACTGTTCGCGCTCGTCGGCGTGTTGAACGCGACGCTCTACCTCGGCTATCGCGTCGTCGACTACTGGCGTGCGACCGCCTGACGATTACACGACTCGTTCGTCGCCGTTCCACTCCGCGGAGTTGTCCTGTGGCTCGTAGCCGAGCACCTCGCGAGCGCGCTCGATGGAGTAGTACTTCCGGTCGTTGTCGGAGATGCCGTAGACGATCTCGTAGCCGTAGTCGGCCTCGATACAGCGCTGAAAGAGGTGCGCACAGTCACGATAGGAGAGCCACATCGCCTGGCCGCGCTCGTAGTCGATCGGCGGGTGGCCCTTCGTGAGGTTGCCGATACGGACGCACGCGACCGATAGGTCGTGCTCGTCGTGGTAGTAACGCCCGAGGAGTTCGCCGGCAGCCTTCGAGACGCCGTAGAGGTTGCCGGGGCGCGGGAGTTCCGTCCCGTCGAGGCGGAATTCATCGTCCTCACGATACATCCTCGGCGTGCGCTCGTCGGTCTCGTAGTGGCCGACGGCGTGATTCGAGGAGGCGAACGCGACCGTGTCGACGCCCGCCTCGACGGCGGCCTCGTAGACCACACGAGTACCGTCGATGTTGTTCGGGAGGACCGACGACCACGGGGCCTCCTTACGCGGGTCGCCCGCGAGGTGGATCACGGCGTCGATTCCCACCATCGCCTCGCGGACGGCGTCCTCGTCGGTGATGTCGGCGACGACGAACTCGCCCGGCAGCTCCTCGGTCGGTGGATCCCGATCGAGAAGTCGCCATTCGTACTCGTCGGCGAGGTCGCTCAGGACCGCCGAACCCACGCGACCCGCCGCCCCGGTCAAGAGGACCGACTGTGCCATTCGTTCGACCGATAGGCCCACCCAGATACGTAGCTTGCGGTCTGGGACGACGATGGGAGCGCCAGTGAACAGCCGTAACGCGAGCCCTGGACGCCCGTCGAGATGTCCAGCGACCGGAACGGCCAATGGGCTCGGGGACTGATCGACAAACCATGAATCAGACGTCACCGTCGGGTGAGAAGCCTGACGCGACCGAGCCGACCACGGGCGAGGTCGCCTGCTTCGAGACCGGGATCAAGTTCGGATCGCTGTACCACCAGTTCGCCGGGTCGCCGGTCTCGCCCGCGAGCGTCGACAGCATCGCCCGCGCGATGGAAGACGCCATCGAGAACCAGCCTCACTGTGAGTCGGTGACCGTCGCGGTCGACACCGACGCACTACAGGCCGAACTCGACGAATCGAGCGCCGACTACACCGAGTTGACCGGCCGCTTCCTCGACGTCGAGATCGTCGTCGGCTACGAGGGCCACACCGTCACCGCCCAGATGGCGATGGAAGACGGCTACCCGCTGATGCGCGTGGTCGACGTCTCGAGCGAGGAGGGCCGAGACACGGACCACGGCAGGTGACTGCGTCTCGACAGCTTCGAACCAGGGGCGGCAACTTCGACCACCACGCATTGGACGGAGTTACCGACGAGAGAGCCCACCTCACGCCCCAGTTTTCACTTTCACTTTCGGGCGATCGTTTAACCCCAGCCAGGTCGTACATTCAGGTATGAGTCAGGCCTCACTCACCGACGACGACCTGTTCGGCGAGGCGGCGAACGAGATGCGCGAGGACGTCGAATCCTCGCTCGCCGACGCCCGCGACGCCCTGCCGGACGCCGAATCGATCTGGGAGACCGACGCCGACAACGTCCTCGGCGCCCTGAACGGGTTGAAGTCCGCACTCGAGACGGGCGACGCCGAGGAGCACCTGCGTGACGCCAAGAAGTGGTACACGATGGGCGAGCGCGCCGACGCGTTCGACGACGCCGAGGACCTCGCCGACGAGATCGAGACGCTCGAATCGACGATCGGCGATATCGAACAGGCCGGCGACCAGGTCGGCGACCTCACACAGACGATCCCGGGACTGCGAAGTACCCTCCAATCCGCCGACGACGAAGACGAGGAGTGAGTTCCGACGGGAGGCCCAGCCACTAGTGTGTCGGTGAGGGGGTATCGAATTCGCGGGTGTCGACGGCAGTAAGGAGGCGGGCGAGCGACTCGGCTGCCAGTTCTCGCAGTTCCTCGCCACGGTCGGCGTCGCCGTCGGTCGGATCGCCGACGACGCCGTTCTCGGTAAACTCGGCCGAATCGTGGGCCAGGTTCGTGTGACTTACCCACTCGCCCCAGCCGTCCGCAGCACCGTCACGGGCCGACGCCACCCTGTCCTCGCGGACGAGGTCGGGTTCGATCGCCCTGAGGAGCGACGTTTCGAGCGGGCCCGCGTGGCCCATCTCGGCCGAATGCTCGCCGACGGCCTCGAACCAGGTGAACGCGACGGCGTAGGCGTCGTCGTGACGGCTGATCTCGGCGGTGACTTCGTTTAGGGCGTCGACGTTTCCGCCGTGCCCGTTGACCACGACGACGCGATCGAACCCGTGGTGGGCGAGGCTCCGGACGCAGTCGCGGACGGCGTCGCGGAACGTATCGGGTTCGAGCCAGAGTGTCCCGGCGAAGTGACGATGCTCTTCGGCGATCCCGACGGGGAGCGCCGGGGCGACCGCGACCTCGCCGTCGAACGCCTCGACGCCGGCCTCGGCGACAGCGGCCGCCGCCAGCGTGTCCGTCCCGAGCGGGGCGTGGGGCCCGTGCTGTTCCGTGCTGCCGACGGGGAGGACGGCCAGGTCGGTGTCCAGATCGGCCGCCTCCGGCCACGTGGCACGTTCGAGGTCCATGTCCGCTCTCACGGATGGTCGGGTCTTGTAAGCACCGTCTCTGCCCGCGTCCCAGGCAGCGGGGCAACCTCGTGTAGAGTGACCTCGGCGATGCACACGCGCTGGCAGGGCGAAGGGGTTTCCGGCGGTCTCCCAACGGACCGGGTATGAGTGACGAAAATCGCGAACAGGGTGTCGAACTCGGCGAGCTCGGGACGAAACTCGAGGAACACGATTATCCCGCGAGCCAGGACGAACTGCTGGAGGCTTACGGTGAGGAAGAAGTGAAGATGGACGAGGAGACGACGACGTTCCAGGAACTGCTCGAACCGTTCAACGAGGATGGCTACGAATCGGCGGCCGAGGTCGAACAGGCGATCGTGACGATGGTCGGCGACGAGGCGATCGGACGCAAGAACTACAGCGACCGGACGCCGCCTGCGCCGGGCGAAGATCGTCAGGACGAGGGCGCGCCGGGGCAGGACGGCCAGCGAGAACAGGAGTCGTTCTAATCACCCGACGAGTGTGAGGAAGATCGATCCGACACCGACGATGACGGCAGGGACCATCGCCGTGTCCAGCGACACGTCGTGTGTTTCTGAGACGCCGTAAGAGAGGATGTAGACGCTCCAGGCGGTGGTAACGAGCAGACACGCAATGGGGACCAGCTCTGTCGATGCCTGGGTAGCGAGTTCGTTTGCCCGGTTCGAAAGGCGGGCGGGATCGGACCCGTCCAGGTCGAGAGCGCTTATTCTGTTCCAGCTGTAGACTACCTGCGGAACGAGAAAAAGGAGTTCAGGAGCGTAGGCCCAGCCTGCCACGCCGAGTGCATCGCCAAAACTGCCGCCGTTCGACGAACTGCCGCTCCCGAAGTGCATGATAGCTGCGACGACGAGCCAGGCGATGAGAAACCCGATAGCCACGAAGAAGAGGAGCGATGGAACGAGCGAATTGAGCACGCGTTCTTGTTCGGGAGAAAGCCCACTGATCTGATCGAACACGTGTTGAATGACGACGAACGCGACGACGAGACTGGCGAACGCGTACACGAGGAACACGGAGACACCAGTGCCAAACGGTTGGGAGTTGGCCGAGAAGTACGCTTTCGGATTACGAAGGGGAGTACGTGGAGCCATAGGCCACCTGATTTTTCAATGAATATTTGCATTTTGTAATTCGTCCATATTTTAAGAAGATCAACGGATCTGGGTCGGTCGAAAAGCGAGAGAAGCCACTATCAGCCGAACCGGCAACTGGACGTAACACTCCGGAGAGCCGTGTAGCAGGAAGCAAAATCGGTTCGAACGGCAGTACCGCGACAGATCAGCCGAACCGAGGGAGCGCGTAGCGATCAGTCGTCTTGCTGCGACTCCGTTCGAGCGGTCCGGCGCTGGGCGCGCTCGATGAACTCCTGGGGGAGTTCGTCGATCTCACCGGCCTGGACGCCCCAGAGGTGCGCGTAGAGGCCGCCGTTGTCGAGGAGGTCGTCGTGAGTGCCACGTTCGACGATCTGTCCACCCTCGAGGACGACGATGGTGTCGGCGTCTTTGATCGTCGAGAGGCGGTGGGCGATGGCGAACGTGGTCCGGTCGGCGGCGAGTTTGTCGATCGAACGCTGGATCAGCATCTCCGTCTCGGTGTCGACGTCGCTCGTCGCCTCGTCGAGGATGAGGATCTCCGGATCTTTGAGGATCGCCCGCGCGATGGAGATGCGCTGGCGCTGGCCGCCCGAGAGCTTGACGCCGCGTTCGCCGACCTCGGTGTCGTAGCCCTCCGGCAGGTTCTCGATGAAGTCGTGGGCTTCGGCCATCTTCGCGGCCTCGATTACCTCGTCGCGGGTCGCGTCGAAGGTCCCGTACTTGATATTCTCCTCGACGGAGCCGTAGAACAGGAACGAGTCCTGGCTGACGTAGCCCGTCCGCTCCCGCAAGCTCCGGAGGGTGACGTCCCGGAGGTCCTGGCCGTCGATCCGGATCTCGCCATCGTCGATGTCGTACATCCGCAGCAGGAGCTTCAGGATCGTGGACTTGCCGGCACCGGTCGGGCCGACCAGCGCGAGGGTTTCGCCGCCCTCGACGTCGAAGTCGACGTCCTCGACGATCGTCTCGTCGCCGTAGCCGAACGAAACGTGATCGTACTCGACGTGTCCCTCGGTAACCTCAAGTTCCGTCGCGCCGGGGTTCTCCTCGACGCGGCTCGGTTCGTCCATCAACCCGAACATCCGCGCGGAGGACGCACGAGCACGCTGGTACATGTTGATGATCTGCCCGAACTGGGCCATGGGCCAGATGAAGCGCTGCGTGTAGAGGACGAAGACGACGAAGTTCCCCTCGGTCAGCGTGCCGGTGAACGGCCCCGGCGCCGTGCCGTTGAACACCCACAGGCCACCGACGAGGAACGTGATGACGAAGCCGACGCCGGCGATGACCCGGAGACCGGGGAAGAACTTGATCCGGGTTTCGATCGCGTCCCAGTTCGCGTCGAAGTAGCCCATCGAGACGTCGTCGACGCGATCCGACTCGTAGTCCTCCGTCGTGCTTGACTTGATGACCTGGATACCGCCCAGGTTGTTCTCCAGCCGGGAATTGACTTTCCCGACGGTCGAGCGGACCTTGGCGTACTTCGGCTGGATGATCTTGACGAACGCGTACGTGAACGCGGCGATCAGCGGCACCGGGAGCAGCGCGACGAGCGCCAGTTGCCAGTTGATCCACAGCAGCAAGCCGCCGATTCCGAGGACCATCACCGACATCCGGAACAGGGAGTTCATCCCGTCGTTGAGGAATCGCTCGAGCCGATTGACGTCGTTCGAGAGAATGGACATCATCTCCCCCGTCTGCTTGTCGGAGAAGAAGTCCATGTTCAGCCGCTGCATCTTGTCGTAGGTGTCCGTCCGGACGTCGTGCTGGATGTTCTGTGCGAAGGAGTTGAACCCCCAGTTTCGCACCCAGTGGAAGATCGCCCCCAGGCCGAACGCACCGATCAGGACGGCGATCGTAAACCAGAACTGACCCTCTTGCGTCCCTGGCAACAGGCCGTCGGGGAGAACAACCAATGGAATCTGTTCGGAGAATGACGCGGCGCCGCCATCACGAAAGATCGAGTCGATGGCGATGCCGAGCATCAGCGGCGGCAACAGGTCGAGCAACCGAGCAAAGATACTCGCGAAGATCCCGACCAACGCCTGAAACCTGTATCGAGACCCGTACTCGCGGAACAGCCGCTTCATCGGGTTCTCGATCTTGTCCCGTTGTTCCTCGAAAGGGTCATCTTCTTCCCATTCTACACTCATTACACCGCCGTGCGAGAGCACGCCCAATAAATATTCCCTTCGAATCGAAATACTCCGGTATCGGCCGGCCCACTCTCGACAGATCGTCGGACCGACGCTCGCACACGACGGACGCAAACGCGCCGACAGCCGGCGACGGAACGCCGCTGCTGGCCTGCAACTGTCCCGTTCCACCTGGCACAGAAGGTAACAGTTATTCGAACGCGTCACCACCGGTTGATTACGGGCTCGTGGTCTAGCTGGTTATGACGTGGCCTTTACAAGGCCGAGGTCGGTGGTTCGAATCCGCCCGAGCCCACTCCTGCCGGCGCGAACAATTGGTGAGCGCCGGCTGCGTGACGTGAGGACGGATTCGAATAAGACGCCACCGAGCGTAGCGAGGTGACGGCGTGGTTCGAATCCGCCCGAGCCCATAATTCTGCCGCGAGCAATCCGCAAGCGGCAGAACTCTGATTCGAGGGCGATTCGAATGAGACGGCACCGAGCGGAGCGAGGTGACGGCGTCGTTCGAATCCGCCCGAGTTCGTGCTGCGTACGTCGCGTTCGACGGCAAAGGTTGGGCCGACCCCCTAGGTTTATGATGGCAGATACGCTCGGTGAGAGCGCAATGACGACACCAGAGGGCGCCTCTGTCACCCGGCAGGGGAGTCGAGTTCTTCGACGGTACTGAAGCGGCTACTGTAGCCAACGCAGACGACGTACAGATTTTCGATACGACGCTTCGTGACGGTGAGCAGGCAGCACGCGTCTCGTTCACGTACGACGATAAACGCGAGATAGCGGCGGTGCTCGACGAGATGGGTACGCACGTCATCGAGGCGGGGTTCCCGGTGAACTCCGGGGCCGAGTTCGAGGCGGTCCGCGACATCGCCGAGGCGAGTGATGCGACCGTGGCCGGCCTCGCTCGGATCGTCGACGAAGACGTCGAGGCGGCACTCGACGCGGGCGTGGATATGGTCCACGTGTTCGCGTCGACCTCGGACGTCCAGCTCGCCGATTCGATGCACGCGACGCGAGAGGACGTCAAACGCCGATCGGTTGCCGCAGTCGAGCGCGTCGCGGCGGCCGGTGTCGAGTGCATGTTCTCACCGATGGACGCGACGCGGACGGAGCCGGCGTTCCTGGCCGAAATGGTCGCGGCCACCTCGGCGGCGGGCGCCGACTGGATCAACGTCCCCGACACCGTCGGCGTCTGCACACCCGCGCGAATGCGAGACCTCGTCGCGTTCGTCGACGACCACGCCGACGCGAGGATCGACGTGCACTGTCACGACGACTTCGGCCTGGCGACGGCGAACGCGGTCGCCGGCATCGAAGCCGGCGCGAGTCAGGCGCAGGTCTCGATCAACGGCATCGGCGAGCGCGCGGGTAACGCTGCCGCCGAGGAGGTCGTGATGGCGATCGAGTCGGTCTACGGGATCGACACCGGTGTCGACACCACGCGATTCGTCGAGCTCTCTTCGCTCGTCGAGGAGCGAAGCGACGTCCACGTCCCCCGGAACAAGCCGGTCGTCGGCGAGAACGCGTTCAGTCACGAGAGCGGCATCCACGCCGCGGGCGTGATCGAGAACGCGGCGACCTTCGAGCCCGGCGTGATGACCCCGGAGATGGTCGGCGCCGAACGAGCGTTCGTCCTGGGCAAACACACGGGGACCCACAGCGTCCGCAAGCACCTGCGAGAGGCCGGATACGATCCGACTGACGAGCAGGTGCGCGAGGTGGTCGATCGGGTCAAATCGTACGGCGCAACCGAGGGCGACGTCCCCCAGGACGTCGTCGAGCGGTTCGCTCGCGAGGTGGACGCCGACCGACGACGCGTTCACGAGGGACCCATCTGATGGCCGTCCGGAGACGGGTGATCGCCACCCACCACCAGCCGGCCGCTCCACAGTCGGCACGACGTCGCCGGTCGGTCGACGCGGCACACCATCGACGATCGTTGCACCCGAGCGGTGACTGTCCGCGGTCGGTGGACACCGACAACGTGAGTTGTGGCGATCGTTGCAGGCGCCGACAGATATATAAAATCAGCCGTCGACTCAGCGGGTACAGTGCGACCGAACGCTCCCGCTCACGGCTTCGCTGCGGTCACGGGAGCTGTCGCTGCAATTCTCGGTGGTTCGATTATTGTAGGGGCCTAGTCCCCTACACACCCCTCTTCCCCGACCGGACGTATCGTCGACCGTCAGCCAGCCGTCTGGCACCTCGCTCGCACCGACCAGTGCCGACGAGGCTCGCGTTCGAATTGTCCTGCAGCAGCGACTGACAGTATGCCCACATGACCGACACGAAGACGACGTATCGAGAACACACAGACGACACAGCAGATCGAGGCACAGCACCAGGCTCGTCGCCGGACGCAACGACAACCGGAGACGAGACAACTACCGAACTGGGCGAACCCGCAACTGACGACACCGCGGACGAAACGGGGGATGCCACGACCGGCGCTGACGCCGTCGCCCGCGCACTCGAAGCGAGCGGCGTCGAGTTGGCCTTCGGCATACAGGGCGGGGCGATCATGCCGGTGTACGACGCACTCGCAGGGTCGTCGGTCCGGCACGTGACGATGGCCCACGAGCAAGCGGCCGCCCACGCAGCCGACGCGTACGGCCTCGTCGCGGGGAAACCGGGCGTCTGCCTGGCGACCTCGGGACCGGGCGCGACCAACCTCGTCACCGGCATCGCCGACGCGGACATGGATTCCGACGCGATGGTCGCCCTGACGGGACAGGTCCCGACCGACCTCGTCGGCAACGACGCGTTCCAGGAGACCGACACGATCGGCGTCACCCGACCGATCACGAAGTACAACGCGTTCGCGACCGACGCGACGACGGTCGGTTCGACCGTCGAGGAGGCCTACACGAGGGCGCAATCCGGTCGACACGGTCCGACGCTGGTCGACCTGCCGAAGGACGTTACGCTCGATGAAGCGGCTGAATCGGGCCGTGGAGCCGACGAGCGCGCATCGGCCACGGAGACCGGATCAGGGGCAGAGGAGGAAGCCGATTCACGACCCCAGGCAGCTCCGTCGGCCGTCGACGAAGCGGCGCGCGCGATCGAGTCGGCCGACCGCCCGGTGTGCCTGTTCGGCGGTGGTGTCGTCGCGGCGGATGCGAGCGACGTCGCGACGGCGTTCGCGCGCGCGAACGGGATTCCGGTGACGACGACGATGCCAGGCCTGGGTTCGTTCCCGGAGGACGACGACCTGTCGCTATCGTTCGCCGGCATGCACGGCACCGGCTACGCGAACATGGCGATCACGCACACCGACTGCCTGATCGCCGTGGGGACCCGGTTCGACGACCGGCTGACCGGCGGGATCGACACGTTCGCGCCCGAGGCCGAGGTGATCCACGTCGACATCGATCCGGCCGAGATCAGCAAGAACGTCCACGCCGATTATCCGCTGATCGGCGACGCGGGCGCCGTCATCGAACAGTTATCGGCGGCGGTCGAGTCGCCGCCGGCGGCTGCCGATTGGCGTACGCAGTGTGCGGAGTGGACGGAGACGTATCCGCTGACCTACGCCACGACCGACGACGGGCCGTTGAAACCGCAGTTCGTCGTGGAGGCGTTCGATGCGGCGACGGCCGACGACACGATCGTGACCACCGGCGTCGGCCAGCACCAGATGTGGGCCGCCCAGTTCTGGACGTTCGCCGAGCCGCGCACCTGGGTCTCGTCGCACGGACTCGGTGCGATGGGGTACGGACTTCCGGCGGCCATCGGGGCGCGACTCGCCGCGGACGAAGCGGGTGGGAACGACCGTACCGTCGTCTGTTTCGAGGGCGACGGCTCGTTCCTCATGACGATGCAGGAGCTGTCCGTCGCCGTGCGCGAGCAGCTGGACATCACGGTCGTGGTGCTCAACAACGAGCACATCGGCATGGTTCGCCAGTGGCAGGACGCCTTCTTCGAGGGACGGCGGATGGCCTCGGAGTACGACTGGGTGCCGGCGTTCGATACGCTCGCCGAGGCCTTCGGTGCACGCGGCTTCCGCGTCGACGATCCCGCCGAGGTGGCCGACACCGTCGAAGCGGCGCTCGACGACGACGGCCCCGCCGTGATCGACTGCCACGTCGACCCGGAAGCAAACGTGCTGCCGATGGTGCCGAGCGGCGGCGCGAACGGCCAATTCGCGCTCTCGGAGGAGCACCTATGAGCGACGAGGGTGCCCAACCTCGAAGCGACGGGCACGAGCGGAACGACGGACCCCCCGGCCCGGCCCCGTCGGACCGACCGCATCCCGAATCGCGCCGAACCACGGACGGGATTCGAATCGACCCGGTCGTCGAAGCCGAACACGATCGGCGACGAGCGGTCGTCTCCGCCCTAGTCGAACACGAACCGGGCGTGCTCGCGCGGGTGTCCGGCCTGGTCTCGCGCCGACAGTTCAACATCGAGAGCCTGACCGTCGGGCCGACGACCGTCGCGGGCCACGCCCGGATCACGATGGTCGTCGAGGAGACCGATCCCGGGGTCGACCAGCTCAAAAAACAGCTCCGGAAGCTCCCCGTCGTCATCGCCGCGGGCGAAATAGCCGGGGAGACCGTCTCTCGCGAGCTGGTCCTCGTCAAGGTCCGCGGCGACGAGCCCGAACGGGTCCACGCGATCACCGAGATGTACGACGGCGAGACGATCGCCGCCGACCCGCAGACGATCACCGTCGAACTCACCGGCGACGAGTCGCGAGTCGACGCCGCGATCGACGCCTACCGGCAGTTCGGCATCGTCGAGATCGCCCGCACGGGTCAGACCGCGCTCGCCCGCGGCGACGTGCCGACGACGCCCGGCGAAGCGCCCGCCCCGGGGTGCGAGGCCGCCCGGCGGGAGGCCTCGGATCAAGCGAGCAGAGACACTGCGAGCGGTGAGAGACAAAGCGAGGGAAACGGACCGACCGACGCGGGCGGAGACAGCCCGAGAACCGCGACGACGGAACGGACAGGCCGAACGGAGAAACACGGACAGCCACCGGCTGAGTGAGAGCATGACGAGAACACACCCACAACACGACACGACAACGACACACGCCACAGACAGCGGACGAACCAACCACGAACAGACGGTCGAGCGAATGGCCGAACGACGGGCCGAGCGGACGACCGTCACCGTGACTGGGAGAACGGCTGGCGAAACGGATCCAGACGACAGAACTGCCACCGACGAGGCAGTCGAGGCCTCGACCGAACGGACGAAGCGATGTCTCACCGACGGCGGGACGGACGTCGCCGACGAGTCGCCGTCGTTCGACGCGACGGTCTACTACGAGCGTGACGCCGACCGCCACGCCCTCGACGACGAGACAGTGGCCGTCCTGGGCTACGGCTCGCAGGGCCACGCACACGCCCAGAATTTAGCAGAGAGCGGCGTCGACGTCGTCGTCGGCCTCCGAGCGGATAGTTCCTCCTGGACGGCTGCGGAGGAAGACGGGCTGCGGGTCGCGACACCGGACGAGGCCGCGGCCCAGGCGTCGGTCGTGAGCGTCCTGCTCCCAGATACGGTCCAGCCCGCCGTCTACGAGGAAGCGATCGAGCCGACCCTCGAGCCCGGTGACACGCTGCAGTTCGCCCACGGGTTCAACGTTCACTACAACCAGATCCAGCCGCCCGAGGGTGTGGACGTAACGATGATCGCACCGAAGTCGCCGGGCCACCTCGTTCGGCGCAATTACGAGAACGGGCAGGGGACGCCCGGTCTGCTCGCGATCTACCAGGACGCCACCGGCGAGGCCCGCGAGCAAGCGCTGGCGTACGCCGACGCGCTCGGCTGTACGCGTGCCGGCGTCGTCGAGACGACGTTCCGCGAGGAGACCGAGACCGACCTCTTCGGCGAGCAGGCCGTCCTCTGTGGCGGCGTCACCGAACTCGTCAAGGCCGGCTTCGAGACGCTCGTCGACGCGGGGTACGCTCCCGAGATGGCCTACTTCGAGTGCCTGAACGAACTCAAGCTCATCGTCGACCTGCTGTACGAGGGTGGCCACATGGAGATGTGGAACTCCGTCTCCGATACCGCCGAGTATGGCGGCCTCACCCGCGGCGAGAGCGTCGTCGACCGCGAGGGGATGGATGAAATCCTGCAGAACGTCCAGAACGGCGAGTTCGCCCGCGAGTGGATCAGCGAAAATCAGGCGAACCGTCCGGCGTACACCCAGTACCGTCGAGCCGAGGAGACCCACGAGATCGAGCGCGTCGGCGCCGAGTTGCGGACGTTGTTCGCGTGGGACGAGGACGCGGAGGGCGAGCGATGAGCGACGATCGTCGGCGAGCACACGTCGAGTCCACCGCCGGAGCTGGTGGGCCGATCGATCACCGAACAGACCGGACCCGACGAGCACCGACGACGCACCGACCGATTCCGAACCGAACCCAGCACACCCAACCGACAGCATGACCGAACACGACACCGAACCCAGCCGAACGCGATCGCACCGAGACGAACACGCAGACCCGACCGATGCCGAAACCCGACCGGATACCGCGTCGGGGGCGGATGGGACCACCGACGGAAGGCACCCCCGACGCGTGAAAGACAGGGACCACACCTCGCCGGTCGAGGGCCCGGAACGAACGTTCGATCGCTACCACGAGGGGCGCTCGGCGCAAACGGACGGCGGCCGACGGCCGAACGACGAAGCGGACGGCGACGCGTCGGAGGCACCCGCGACCGACGATGACGCCCCGCGACGACGAGTGAAGGACAGAGACCACACGTCACCGGTCGACGGTCACGTCCGGACATTCGGCCGTGGCAGCGAAACCACCGATCGGTCGAAATGAGCGAGGGAACGCTCTACGACGCGGTCTGGGACGCCCACCGGGTGCGGACCCTCCCGACCGGGCAGGACCAGCTGTTCGTGGGCCTGCACCTGGTCCACGAGGTCACGAGCCCCCAGGCGTTCGGAATGATAGACGAGCGCGGCTACGAAGTGGCCTACCCCTCGCTCACGCACGCGACGGTCGATCACATCGTCCCGACGGCCGACCAGTCGCGACCGTTCGCGGACGACGCGGCCGAAGCGATGATGCAAGCGCTCGAGTCGAACGTCGCCGACGCCGGGATCGAGTTTTCGAGCCCGGAGACGGGCCGACAGGGCATCGTCCACGTCGTCGGCCCGGAACAGGGGCTGACCCAGCCCGGAACGACGATCGTCTGCGGCGACTCCCACACGGCAACCCACGGCGCGTTCGGCGCGCTCGCCTTCGGTATCGGCACCTCGCAGATCCGCGACGTGCTCGCGACCGGCTGCGTGGCGATGGCAAAACAGCGGGTGCGCAAGATCGAGCTCACGGGCGACCTCGACCCGGGCGTCACCGCCAAGGACGCCATCCTGGCGATCATCCGCGAGCTGGGAACCGACGGTGGCGTCGGCTACGTCTACGAGTACGCGGGCGACGCCGTCGAGTCGATGGGCATGGAGGGACGAATGACCCTCTGCAACATGTCGATCGAAGGCGGCGCCCGCGCGGGCTACGTCAACCCGGACGAGACCACCTACGAGTGGCTGGCGGAGACCCCCGAATTCACGGACGATCCGGACCGACTCGAGTCGTTGAAGCCCTACTGGGAGTCGATCCGTTCCGATCCCGACGCGACGTACGACGACGTCGTCCAGCTCGACGCCTCGGCGCTCGACCCGATGGTCACCTGGGGAACGACCCCGGGACAGGGCGTCGGCATCACCGAGCCGATCCCCGACCCGGCCGAGTTGCCCGACGACGAACAGGACGTCGCCCGGGAGGCCCAGGACCACATGGACGTTACGCCCGGCGAGACGATGGTCGGTTACGAAATCGACGTCGCCTTCCTCGGCTCCTGTACGAACGCCCGCCTGGCCGACCTGCGGGCCGCAGCCGACGTCGTGTCGGGCCGCGAGGTCCACCCGGACGTCCGCGCGATGGTCGTCCCCGGCAGTCAGCGGGTCAAGGCCGCCGCGGAACGCGAAGACCTCGACGACGTCTTCCGCGAGGCCGGCTTCGACTGGCGCGGCGCCGGCTGTTCGATGTGTCTGGGGATGAACGACGACCAGCTCGTCGGCGACGAAGTCTGTGCCTCCTCGTCGAATCGCAACTTCGTCGGCCGCCAGGGCAGTCCGGACGGGCGAACGGTCCTGATGAGCCCGCAGATGGTCGCCGCGGCGGCTGTAACTGGAACAGTGACTGACGTCCGTACGCTTCCGGAGGTGGTCGCATGAACGAAGCGAAGCGAGTTCATGCGATTACGCCAGAGCTCGCTCTGGAGGTGGTTGTATGAACGATTCTGACGGCGCCACGACCGGCCCGGAACCGGTCGAGCGCGTCCGCGGGACCGGGGTCCCGATCCGCGGCAACGAGATCGATACCGACCAGATCCTGCCGGCGCGCTTCCTGAAGGCGGTTACGTTCGAGGGTCTGGGCCAGTTCGCCTTCTTCGATCAGCGGTTTGATGAAGAGGACGAACCGCTCGAGCACCCGTTCAACGACGATCGGTTCGAGGGTGCGTCGGTCCTGGTCGTGAATTCGAACTTCGGCTGTGGCTCCTCGCGTGAACACGCCCCGCAGGCGCTCATGCGCTGGGGGATCGACGCCATCGTCGGCGAGAGCTTCGCCGAGATCTTCGCGGGCAACTGCCTCGGCCTGGGCATCCCGACGGTGACGGCCGGTCACGAGGAGATCGCGGCGCTGCAAGCGTGGGTCGAGACCAACCCCGACGACCCGGTCACGGTCTCCGTCGCGGACGAAGCCGTCACCTACGGTGAGACGACCCTCGACGTCACGGTGGACGAGGCCCAGCGGCGTGCGCTCGTCGACGGCAACTGGGACACGACGGCGCTGATGCGGCAGCATCCCGAAACCGTTCACGAGACGGCCGCATCGCTCCCCTACGCCGACCTCGAGGCCGGCGACGGTGTCGGTCGAACGGTCGACGCCGGGGTGACGAGCGATGAGTGACGCAACGCGCGCCGGCGGGGACGTCTCCGGCGGGAACGGTGGAACCGACGACGAGACGATCGTCGTGATCCCGGGCGACGGCATCGGCCAGGAAGTCGTGCCGGCCGCGGTCGAAGTTCTCGAATCCCTCGACGCCGGGTTCGACCTCGTGACGTACGAGGCAGGCGACCACGTCGCGGCCGAGCGGGGGACGCCGCTGCCCGCGGAGACCCGCGCGGCCGTCGAGACAGCGGACGCGACGCTGTTCGGCGCGGCGGGCGAAAGTGCCGCGGACGTGATCCTCCCGCTTCGACGTGCCGTCGACTCGTTCGTCAACGTCCGCCCAGCACGAGCGTATCCGGGGGTCGACGCCCTCCGGCCCGAGACGGACCTGGTCTTCCTCCGCGAGAACACCGAGGGCGTCTACGCCGGCCTGGGACGGCGGCTCACCGACGACGTGGCGACGGGAACGCGACTCACAACCCGCTCCGCGTCGGAACGGCTCGCCGAGTTCGCCTGTCGCTATCTCGCAGACGCCGCGGCCGACTCGTTCACCGTCGTCCACAAGGCGAACGTGATGGGCGAGACGGACGGGCTGTTTCGCGAGTCGGTCTTCGATGTCGCGGCCGACCACGGCGTCGAACCCGACGAGGCGCTCATGGACGCCTTCGCGACGCGCGTCTGTCTCGACCCCACCCAGTTCGACATCGTCGTCTGTCCGAACCTCGCTGGCGACGTACTCTCCGATCTGGCAGCCGGGCTCGTCGGTGGTCTCGGCCTCCTTCCCTCCGCAAATCTGGGGCCCGAACGCGGGCTGTTCGAACCCGTCCACGGAACGGCACCGGACATCGCCGGACAGGGCCTCTCGAACCCGAGCGCGACGATCCTGTCGGCCGCGATGCTTCTGGAATTCCTCGGGTACGACGAGGACGCGCGGGCGGTTCGCCGGGCCGTCGAGTCCGTGCTCGAATCGGGCCCGCGGACGCCCGACCTCGGCAGCGACGCGACGACGAGCGACGTCACCGCGACGATTATCGAGCGGATGTCGACCGATGAAGCACCGTAGACGGAAGCCGATCGAACCAACCAAAGTGACCCACTAATGACACAGAAACACGACGATATCAGCGACGACGGCCTGCGAACCGCCAAATCAACATCGTTACCGAGTTCCGACGTCACCGAGGGGGCCGATCGTGCGCCCCACCGGGCGATGTTCTACGCGATGGAGTACGACGAGGAGGACCTCGCCTCGCCGATGATCGGGATCGCGAACCCGGCCGCCGACGTCACGCCCTGTAACGTCCACCTGGACGAACTCGCCGAGGCGGCGTGGACCGGCGTCGATGACGCAGGCGGCATGCCGATCGAGTTCGGGACGATCACCATCTCCGACGCGATCTCGATGGGGACGGAGGGGATGAAGGCCTCGCTCGTCTCCCGCGAGGTGATCGCGGATTCGGTCGAGCTGGTGGCCTTCGGCGAGCGACTCGACGGACTGGTGACGCTCGCCGGCTGCGACAAGAACCTCCCAGGCATGATGATGGCGGCGATCCGAACCGACCTCCCGACCGTCTTCTGCTACGGCGGCACCATCCTCCCCGGCGAGTTCCACGGCGACGACGTCACCATTCAGGACGTCTTCGAGGGCGTCGGCGCCCACGCCGAGGGTGACCTCTCGCGCGAGGAACTCGACGAACTCGAACACGCCGCCTGCCCTGGCCCCGGGTCCTGCGCCGGCATGTACACCGCGAACACGATGGCCTCGATGAGCGAAGCGCTCGGGCTCGCTCCCCTGGGCTCCGCGACCGCACCCGCCGTTACGGACGAACGCGCCGAGATCGTCGCCGAGGCGGGCGCACTCGCACTCGAAGCGGTCGAGGCAGATCGGCGCCCCTCCGACATCCTCACCCGGGAGTCGTTCGAGAACGCCATCACGCTCGACGTCGCGATCGGTGGGTCGACGAACTCCGTCCTCCACCTCCTCGCGCTCGCGGCGGAGGCCGGTATCGACCTCGCGATCGAGGACTTCGACGAAATCTCCCGGCGGACGCCCCACATCGTCGACGTCCGCCCGGGCGGCACGCACGTGATGGCCGACCTCCACCAGCAGGGCGGCATTCCGGTCGTCCTCCGACGACTCTTGGACGCCGACTTGCTCCACGGCGACGCGATGACCGTGACCGGCCGAACGATCGAGGACGAACTCGACGCGCTGTCGCTGCCGGCCGACGACGACGTCGACCCGGCGGTCGTCCGGCCGATCGAGGACCCCATTCACGAGGAGGGCGCCCTCGTCATCCTCACCGGCAACCTCGCCCCCGACGGCTCGGTGTTGAAAGTGACTGGCGACGACGAGCTCTACCACCAGGGCCCGGCCCGCGTCTTCGAGCGTGAAGAGGACGCCATGGAGTGGGTCCAGTCGGGCGGGATCGAATCGGGCGACGTCGTCGTCATCCGGAACGAAGGGCCCCGCGGCGGTCCCGGCATGCGCGAGATGCTCGGCGTCACGGCAGCCGTCGTCGGCCAGGGCCACGAGGACGACGTCGCGCTGCTGACCGACGGTCGCTTCTCCGGCGCGACGCGCGGGCCGATGATCGGCCACGTCGCCCCGGAGGCGGCCGACGGCGGCCCGATCGCCGCCGTCGAAGACGGCGACATCGTGACGGTCGACATCCCGAATCGCGAACTCTCCGTCGCGCTCGACGACGCTGAACTCGAATCCAGACTGGACGCGAGAGACGAGCCCGAACCCGCGTACACGTCGGGTGTCCTCGCGAAGTACGGCCAGGCGTTCGGATCGGCGGCGACCGGCGCTGTGACGAATCCGGCGGCGAAACGCGACGACGACCGATAAGGCAGCCACTGCGTGGGGCCACGACGGATCGATCACTCCTCCTCGTCGTCCGACTCCGTGTTTCGAACGTGAATCCGGAGGCGATCGGCGATTTCGATCGTCGCGAGCGTACCGCCGAAGTAGACGAGCAGCAGGATGCCGGTACCGACGAAGACGACGGTCGGCTGGGCGTTCTTCAACACGACGAACGCGCCGAACGCGAGCGTCAGCACGGCAAACAATCGCGCGTCGGTTCTCGTGGGATCGTCGGAAGGCATGGGTCTGTAGGTCGCAGGGAGGCAGGTTGGTGCAATGGAGTCGGTGCAGGTGGTATCAGGTCGTGTGAGGTTCGCTGTGTGGGTGACGGCGAGGGGCGGTTGTGGGTGAACGTGCTATCGCGACCATGACCGGACGGGTGATCCTGTAGCCGCGGCGAGGCGGTAGTTTGACGGGAGTAGTATCACGTGATTGTGCTTTTCTACGTGTTTTCACATCTACGTGATTTCGCGTTATCTCCGCGCATGCACGCGTGGACCGTTTCCACACTCCAACACAGTGGGTCGGCGGTAATGAGTGGCACCGACGCCCTTCCAGTACTGCCCGGATCGGCAGTAGTGGCGTAATCAGTCCGTAGCGAAGCAACGCAGGCCTACAAGAGTTTCCAATACCCATTTCCGAAGCTGCAGACAGAGTGGATCGTTCGAAGACGACGAGTCGAATACTGACAGTCCGCGGCGGGCAGCGCCACTCGAAGCGGCGTCAGTGCGTCAACCGAGAGACGTTCTCCCGGATCGAGCGGAAGAATCCGTCCCCGGAGTGCGAATCGAGTGCACGCTGAAGCGTCGAGTTCTCGGGCTCGTCACGGATGACGACTTCGAGATAGGGTTCGAGCTGTTCGTAGTTCTCCGCGAGGATGACCGAGTGGTCGTTGGTATCGTGGTCGACGACGCCTGCCTCGGCGAGTTTCGGCACGTGACACTGGACCGACGAGACGTACACACTCTTGTAATCGTTCTTTGCCACTTCGTCGGGTGGGACGTCGTGTTCCCAGCCCGCGACGGTTTCGGCCAGACGGGACAGTTCGATGGGATCCGTTCGCCCCCTGAGTGCGTAGAGAAGATACCGGCGACGGCGGTTTGCCAGTAACTCGAGGATAGTATCCGCCGTCAGTGTGCCGGAATCCGCTTCTTCGGTAAGCGGTGCCATAACAATGTCTTACCCACTCGCGGGCAAAAGTGTGTCTTGAATATCAGCGAGGAAAATACACGTGATTCGGATACTCTCGACGGGTCACTGAACACGATCTCGATCGTACCCACCGCGTACCACCGACCCCCTTCGCCGACGCCATTCGAAATCCTTTTTTGTGCTATCGACGGAGAACAGTACAGGCCGCCTTAGCTCAGACTGGGAGAGCACTCGACTGAAGATCGAGCTGTCCCCGGTTCAAATCCGGGAGGCGGCATACTTTTGCGGCGAGCAACACCGCGAGCCGCAAATATGTGATCCGACCGGATTTGATCTATACCGGAAAGGCGCAGCGAACCGAGCATTTACGGACGTAGTTCACAATCCGGGAGGCGGCATTTCTATTGCGGATAGACGGGGAATCGGGTCTGAGAGCGGCAGATCACCTGAAACAGCCGATCGAATTTGTATGAGACGAGCTGGGTGCAGGGGTTCAAATTGGGATGCGGCCGGTTCGTATGAGAGACTGCCGCTCAAAGCGGAGTTCAGTTGACGGGCTCTCACAAGAATACGTCAGGGGGCGAAGTCGAGAGAGAGAGAGGCGTGTTGCGCTGCAGGAAAACGGCTATTCGTCTGCGAGTGCGTCGTAAACGTCCCGGTGTTCGTCACGTCCTTTTTTCGCTAGCGACCGAAGAATATCTCGGCGAGCGTCGTGCAGTATCGCTTCCGGCGGTTCTTCGCCGTGTTCCTCTACGTATCGCTCACGAAAGTCCGCTAGCAGCGTCTCGAGTAGATTCTCCTTGCCGTTAAAAGCGGCTTCGTCAGCTGCCATTCTCCTGTGTGCCTTTGTCCTCGTCGATGTTAACGGTTCCGTCGTATATCGTTGTGAGTCCCCACCCCTCCCGAACACGGGCCTCGTCGTAGTCGTCGGGTAGATACTCATCAGGGTCAACATCCAGATACTGAATGAGTGCGGCGACGAGAAGAACACCGAGAGCGGTCCAGGGGTCGATGTCCTCTTCAATATCGATTGGCGTCGCCTGATCGGACAAATAGAGAGGGCCGATAGAACGATCGATCAGCGATTCTCTTACGGAAAGTAATTTGAGCATCGAACGGATGTCCTCTCCGTAACTTAGTTCGTATCCGTTGACGAGATAGAAGAGTTCGGTGGTATTGAGGGCAGTCCGCTTGTTACCGTCGACGAACCAGTGATTCGACGCAAGTAACCGCATCAGGTGAAACGCCTTTTCGTGGATCGTATTCGGGACCTCGCCGAAGTGACCGTGTTTGACGTAATTGATCGCAAATTCGATTCGGTCCGGGTTGGTTACGCCAGGGCTAGCCTCACCGTCTTCGGAGACAATGTCTTCATGAAGCAGCAGGATATCGTCGACTGACGGATACCACAATTCATCTTCGTTATTGTCCGTCGACATCAGGTAGTGGGAAGTATGGGAGAAGGTTGCGTAAGTACTCCGGTATTGCCCGTACTCTACAGTTCAAATCCGGGATGCACCACTTCCGTTTCTACCCGGTGAGCGGAGCGGCCGCGTGAGAGTTCGGTGTGCTATCTGGCGCGGCGAGTACCGAAATCGAGGGCCTGAGCAGCGCGAATCAAGAGCGCTCCCAACTGGATCGGCACACGGGCGGTCACCATGGAACTCGGAGCCCGACCGAGTGAGAGTCGTCGACGATGTCGTATCCGTGCGCCGCGTATAACCGATCGACCGTCGATCCCAAGAGCATCATCATGAGCAGGGACAGTGCATGAACGTCGGTTCGCTCGACCGTCAACGTGACCCGCGTTCCGGTTTCGACTGATTCGACCGAAGCGCGTGCCGTGACGATCGAGCGCTTGTCCCGTGAGATCGTCAGTACGATCGTCTCGTCCGGTCGCTCCGTCGCGACCAGCCGATACTGTTTCGACGTGAGGCCGAGCGGCCCGTTGCGCCGGAAGTGGACCGCTCCGGCGTCAGAGTCTGTCTCGATCTGGGCGGCATCCGTGAGCCACAGCGACGTCAGTGGGTTCGCGACCGACGAGAGCTCGTCACAAACCGTCGCGACTGACTCGTCGGTTCGTGCTCGCATGTTTCCTATCAGCGTGAACAGCGGGGCGTGAATCAGCAGATGTCCAGCCAGGGCGACAGCGGTCGCGGTCGGGAACCCAAACAATCGAAGGAGACCGAGAAAGGCGATGATCAGCAGCGCAAGATAGGCATACAGGAATCGATTGAACGAGCGCATCGCATCGGCCGTCGCAGTTGCAGACTCCGTGTCGACGTCGCCCGTCATCGCACTGACGTTCTCGAAACGCTACTAAATAGGTTCGGTCTGTTGATGAGTGGGAAATCCTCGAGAGGGGCTCTGTTGCAAACCGCGACCAAAGTGAGTCTGAAACTGCCCTCACCGGATTTGAACTATACCGAGTTTCTGTGACCGAAGCGAACACCCCGGACTGTCTCGGCGGAGTACAGATTACGGACACTGCACAGGAAGGGAACAGAGGTATTTCCGTTCTCGACCTGCATACCCTATGAGACTGGGCCATGTGACCGTGCTGGAAGACTTCGGAACGCGCTCGCTGTTAATTCACGGCATCATGGTGGTAGTCTTCGCCAACGCGATTCTGGTGGGGCTTCTCGTCGAGGGGTTCGTCGGTGTCGGCACGTTCGTCGCCTTGCTCAGCTTCACTGCTGGGTTGTGGATCGCTCATTCGATCAATTCGCTCGGGAATGCCGTTAGCGAGGATGGATACGAGGGAATTCTGAACGAACTCGTTCCGTCTGACGGTTCCGGGGTCGATTTCGGCCTTGGTCGGTTCGGTCGCCTGCTTGCACTCATCGCATCGGTAACTGCGATCGCGCTTCTCACCTCCGCACAGGTGTTGTCCGGACCGCTCGTCGCCATCGTTGTCGTGGCTATCGGCGCCGTTGCGGTGGTGACCGCCATTGTCGGGTTCCTCATTGCGCTCGGACACTCGTACGACGCTTCCCAAGATCGAACGATGGCAGCGATCGAACGGAACCAATCTGCGTCAGACACCGACGAGGAGACGGTAAGCGATAGGTAGGACGGGGCAGCCAACAGCTCCTTTCACCCGTAGGGACAAATCGAGGTGGCGTGTTCTCCAATCAGAACCCGGCAAACGGCACTTCTCGCGACGCGTCAAACGGCGAGCGGCGAAGTCCGCCTGCCGTCTATTCCCCCAGCAGCTGTCGCTGCAGACTGTGTTCGGCCCTCAGCGTCACACTGCGGGGACGATGCGAAAGAGCCCACCGTCCTCGGAGCCGGTTCCGAGAACGTACACCTCGCCCCGGTCGTCCCGACCGAACGAGAGGATACGGGTGAGTTTCCCCGCGTCGTCGAGTTCGATGGCGGCAGTCGACCACAGTTCGTCATCGTTGTCCGACGGCGTGGCGACGAACAGTCGTCCATCCGGGATGAAATCGCCGAAGACGTAGCGCTCGTGCAGGTCCGGGAGTGCCGACCCGCGGTAGACGTACCCGCCCATGACCGAGACGCCGCTCACCGAGCCACCCTCGTGTGGGTACTCGATGATCGGATCGACGAGCGGTTCGCCACCCCGCACGTGGTCGGGCGTCTCGTCCGGACAGTCCTCGGCCTTGAAACAATGCGTGCCTTCCTTCACGTTCCAGCCGTAGTTACCGCCGTTTTCGACGAGGTTCACTTCCTCGTAGCTGCTCTGGCCGACGTCTGCGACGTACAGGTCGTCGCCGTCGAACGAGAGGCGCCAGGGATTTCGGAACCCCCACGCGAAGTGTTCGTCCAGGCCGTCCCGACCGACGAGCGGATTGTCGTCCGGAATGGCGTACCCCCGTCCGTCCTGGCCACCTCGTCCGTCGTCCGCAGCGTTCCGGTTCCCGGACGAGGGTTCGTCGACGTCCAGCCGCAGGATGCTGCCGAGGAGGTTCTCGGTCACGTCCTGGCCGTTGCCGCCGCCCCCGGGCCCGTGCCAGCCCTCCTCGGGGGCGGCACCGCTGTCACCGACAGAGACGTAGAGAAAGCCGTCGGGTCCGAACGCGAGGTCCCCACCGTTGTGGAGATCACGTGGTTCCGGAATTTCGAGGATCCGCCGTTCGGTGTCACGCGGCGCTCGCGTTCCGTCCGCGGTCACCTCGAACTCGGCCAGGACGAACGTGTGACTGTAGTCCGCCGGCATCCCCTCGCGGAGCGGACCGCTGTAGCGGACGAACAGCCGCCGATTGTCGGCAAAGTTCGGATGCACGGCCATGCCGAGCAGTCCCTTCTCCCCCTCCGGTTCGACCGTCTCGCGGAGATCGAGCACAGGGTCGTCCTGCAGGCCGTCCGATCCGTGGCGGAGGATGCGGCCGTCGCGTTCCGCGACGTACCGGGACGCTGCATCGGGAACGAACGAAACGGCGAGCGGCGCGTCCAGTCCGTCGACGACCGTCTCGAGACCGACCGCCTCGGGAACGGATTCGACCTCGGTCGGGACGGCATCCGAGTCCGTGGTGTCGAGAGAAAACTCCCCTGCACAGCCGGCGAGTCCTGTCGCGGCACCGACGGCGGCACACGTCAGGAACCGCCGGCGACCAGTGTGTGGCACCATAGCACAGTCGTATGCCAGCGAGCGGGAAATACGCCTATTCCGGCGACGATGGATGCCACGCCAATCAGACTGTCAATCGCTCCGGTAAGGGGTCCTATCGGATCGTGACTGGGTGACTCGCCCGGATGTCTCGTGAGGAACTGCCAGCGAGGATCGTGTACTCGCCCGGGTCGACCACCCAGTCGGCCAGCGAGTCGTCGTAGTAGGCGAAGTCGTCGGCCGAAAGCGTCAGTTCGACCACGGACCGTTCACCGGGTGCGAGCGTCACCGTCTCGAACGCGCGAAGTTCTTTCGGCGGGCGAGGGACGCTCGGTCCCATCGGCGCGACGTACACCTGGACGACCTCGCGCCCGGGCCGATCCCCGGTGTTCTCGACCGGGATAGCGACGGAGATCGGTCGGCTGAGCGCTGTTTCCGCGGGTGACACCGACAGCTCGCCGTAGTCGAACGTGGTGTAGGACTCGCCGTGACCGAAGGGAAACAGCGGATCGATATCGTGGGCGTCGAAGTGGCGGTAGCCGACGAAGACGCCCTCCGCGTAGGTGACCGTGTTGGCGACGCCTGGGTACTGTTCGGGAGTGGAGACCGGGTAGTCGTCGAACCGCTCGCCGAACGTGATCGGCAGTTTCCCGCCGGGGTCGACGTCGCCGAAGACGATGTCCGCCGTCGCCCGCCCGTCTTCCATCCCCGGATACCACAGTTCGCAAACCGCCGGAACCGACGCCACCCACGGCATCGTGACGGGGCCGCCGGTGTCGAGGACCACCGCGACGCGGTCGTTCGCCTCGGCGACGGCCGACACGACCTCGTCCTGTGTCCCGTGAAGCGCCATGTCGTATCGATCAACGCCCTCGGTAGCGGCGTCGTGGACGAAGATCAGCGCACATTCGACGGATTCGGCGACGTCGACCGCCCGGTCGATGCCGTTCGTCGGGTCCGCGGTGACGATCCGCACGTCCGCACCCAGTCGGGTTTCGATCCCTGCAAGCGGACTCACGGTGTAGGGTGGAGAGACAGCGGAGGAGCCACCGCCACCGACCGTCGCCGTGTCGATTGCATCGCCGATGACCGCGAGCGAGTCGATCCGGTCGGGGTCGATCGGCAGGAGGGGATCGCCGTCACCGATCGGCTCGTTTTTCAGCAACACCGCACCGTGGGCGGCCGTCTCGCGCGCCAGTCGCTGGTGTTCGGCCGTGTTCGCCACGCCGGGCGGACCCACCCGCTCGCCCTGCAAGATACCGAATCGCTCCATCTGTCCGAGCGTCCGTTCGATCATCCCGTCGATGGTAGCTTCGTCGACGCTTCCCAGCGTGAGCCCCAGCCGGAGCGGAAGACCGTAGAAGAGCCCGTAGGGCATCTCGAGATCCAGCCCGGCCTCGATCGAGCCGTCCCGACTCTTGACGCCGAGAAGCCAGTCAGAGACGGTGAACCCGTCGAATCCCCACTCATCCTCTAGCACGTCGAACAGGGGTGCGTTCTCCGAAGCGTAGTCGCCGTTGACGCTGTTGTAGGCCGTCATCACCGCCCCGACGTCGGCCGCTTCGACGGCAGCCCGGAACGCGGGCAGGTAGAGCTCTCGGAGTGCACGCTCGCTTACCTGCGAGTCGACCACGAAGCGCGATCCACGCTGGAGGACCGATCTGAGGACGGGAACGTCCGAACCGGTCCGGAAGCGAGGCTTGCCTTCCTGATTGTTCGCGACGAAGTGTTTCGCGGTCGCGATCGTGCCCGCGTCCTGAATCCCCCGGATCGTGGCCACCGCACCACGGGCGGCGAGGGACGGATCCTCGCCGAAGTACTCGAACGTCCGGCCGCCCGTGGGGACCCGAACGATGTTGATCGCCGGGGCGAGGAGAACGTCCTGCTCCGCAGCCTTCGCCTCGCGACCCATCGCGTGACCGACGGCGTACAGTCGATCACAGTCCCAGGTCGAGATCTGACTCACGCCCGCCGGAAAGGCGGTCGCCGGACCGTGGCGAACGCCGTGTGGCCCGTCGGTCAGTTTCAGCGGTGGAATATCGAGTTCGGGAACGGGTGCTACGTAGCCCGTCTGGCGGCGATCGAAGGGGTTTCGATCGAACGCGTGACCGTGGGTGAGCGCCGTCTTCTGTCCGAGATCCAGTTCGTCGATCAGTTCGGCGGGCGATCGGTCGGTCCCCAGCTCGGTCTCTGACTCGTCACCACCCCCGATCGTGCTGGCAACGAGCGCTCCGATTGCCAGCCCAGCGGCCAGCACGGACGACAGCCGGCAGGTTGTCGCTGGCACTCTGGACATACCACGCGTCGTCGCCGCCGTCGTCGATTACTAGGCACCACAATCCCGTCAGTAACGGCAGGTTACGACATCGCACGCCGAAGAGACGAAGTGGTGCTGGCAGTCGCTTCTCGCCCACTGGCGGAACGGTCGCTTGGGTTCACCCGCAGTCAGTCGGCTCTCGACTCGTCGGTGGCCGCTTACTCGTCGCTGTCCTCGCCAACGACTTCTAGCGGGCGCATCATGGCGTTGTCTTCGTGTTCTAAGTTGTGACAGTGGAACGGATAGGTGCCCGCGTGGTCGTCGAACGCGACCGTGAGCTTGACGTTCTGGTTCGGCATGACCATGACAGTGTCCTTGCCGCTTCGCTCGTTCGGACGCGGATCCTCGAACTCGTCGGCGCCGAGGTCCTTGCGCCCCTCGACCCAGAACCGGACCAGGTGGAGGTGGATCGGATGGGACTGCATCGTGTCGTTTTTGAGTTCCCAGGTCTCGGTCGAGCCGAGCTGGGGCCTGATGGCGACGTCGTCGAACGGGCCCCGATCGTTGAGCGTGTGGAACATCGGCGCTTCGTTCATGTCCATCTGCATGGTGATCTCTCGGGTCTCGACGGCGTCCGCCGGATCCGGTCGCTCGGGCGTCGGGAACTCGATCTCGTGCGGATCGCGCGACGGATCGTCGACGCGATCGCGCGAGACGCGAAACTGCATGACTTCGTCCAGATCGGGCGCCGGACTGCTCGTGTTCGGATTGTGGTGGTCGCCGTGCGGATAGGGGAAGAGGGCGTGATTGGTGACGGTGAACGTCTCGCCGGGGAAGTCAGCGAAGTCGATGACGACTTCCGCGCGTTCGAACGGCGAGAGCAAGAGTGTGCCGAGGTCGCCGTACGGACCGACCCCGACGACCTCGTCTAAGTAGCCGTGACCGGCGGAGAGCTGCGTCATCTCGGGGACCTCCTCGCTATCGTCCGCCTCGTTTCTGAGTCGGAGTCCCCAGGTGCGCCCGTTCGACGGATTGAGAATGCGAAAGCGGTATCGACGTGGCTCGACCTCCATGTACGGCCAGATCGCCCCGTTGACCGTGGCTTTCTCGCCGCCGAACATGGGGACGAACTCGTCGGGATAGTACAGTGCGCCGTCGTCGGTGACCGATCGGTCGGCCAGGACGAGCGTGACGTCGTACTCACCGGTTGGGAGGCCGAGTTGCCGTTCGGACCCGTCTCGAACGAGGTACGGACCGATGACTCCAGCGTAGTTGTTCAGTCGGCTGATGGCACGCGTGTGGTCGTGGTAGGTCGTCGAGAGGCGGGGCTGTTGATTGGGGATCACTTGTACGTCCCTGCTCCGGCGAGGCCCAGTGACGCCGTCCGGTGACACCCACATGTCCGCCTGTCCGTCTGACGCGGCCTGCACGGCGAGTCCGTGGAAGTGAATCGAGTTGCGTACCTCGGGAACGGGGCCGTCGTGACCGGGGTAGTTCGCCGTCGTGGTCCCCGCGATTCGCTCGTCGACCGAGAGCAGGTGTTCGTCGGGCAACCCGCTGTTGTCCACCTCGACCGCGAGCTGGAGGCCACGAAATCCGGGGATGATCGGCCCGGGGAACTGGCCGTCGAACCCCCAGAGTGTCGTCTCCGGCAGATCGGGATGGAGCTGCTGGG
>JGI2924J29684_1078115_pt1 | contig 31477 bp, 9 predicted proteins | sample BenlonsequencITS_FD_29684 | JGI IMG/M metagenome (IMG submission 29684)
CTGGCGGCACGTCTTGGGAACCCGGAAGAATACGACGGGCATTTCACAAGTGAAGAAATAGATAAGCTATTTAGTGAAGTAATCTCGTACTATATTGACCCCGAGAAGTGCCAGGCCTGTATGACTTGCGCGAGAAGATGCCCTGCAGAGGCGATCATAAGTGCCAAGAAACAGATCCATGTAATTGATCAGGATAAATGCATCAAATGCGGAACCTGCTTTGAAGCTTGCCCACCTCGTTTTGGTGCCGTGACCAGGATTTCCGGCGGGCCTGTTCCGCCTCCTATTCCTGAGGGAGAAAGAGCTGTTATCAGGAAGAGTAAAGAAGCCATGTAAAACAAGGGAAACTCGCTTAAACTTTTATGGTAAAGCCTTGTTCACTCTACGATTAAAGAAATACTTTTTATAATATTATAGTGTGCTCTCCGAGCCAGATAGCCTAAAGCATTGATGCCACGGTTTATTGGCCGTAAGGGTACGTTGGGAAACCGGCGTGCCTTCCACTGCGAAAAGGAGACCTGGATGCGGCATTTATGCCGGGCTAGCTTTGCTTTTCGCAAAACCGCCCGGCATTTTGCTTTTCTCCAAACCTGTCAGGAAAGGGACCGGTTAAGCAATAATGCAGACGACACGCATGGGGCATCAATAAATAATCTATAAAACCAGGCGGTATCATTATGTTAAACAGTCTCAAAATAAACAGCATTGAGAAAAAATGATGGCGCTCCGGTGCCGGAAAACGCTGATTCTGTAATTTAGTTTGAAATACAAGAGAGGAACGGTTTTGTAAAAATATTCCGCAGATTTGCAGCGGGGAGAGTATCAAAATGAGAAATAAAAATTTAACGGTATCCATTGAAGAAGAAGCGCAAAAAATTGTTCTAAATTCTGTTGGCTCTCTAAATTGTAGCAACATTTCTACCAAGGAAGCATCCAATCGTGTTTTAAATGAGGATATTGTACCGGATATATTGATAACTCCTGCGGATAATTCCGCAATGGAAGGTTATGCAATAATCCCGGATGGCGCACTTGGGTCATCAAAAAGGAATTCTATAAGGCTTCAAATTATAGGAGAAATACAAGCAGACGGTTACATTATCGGTAAACAAGTATCAAAAGGGACGGCAATGAGAATAATGACCGGTTCACCGATACTGGAAAGCGTTAATTCATTAATTCAGCTTGAAGCTACGAAAGAAGAAGCCGGCTATGTAAAAATGTTTTATCCCATGGTCAAGACTAACTATGTCGAAGAGGAATTATTAAAAACACTGGGCGGTCCCGAAAAGGCTTTCATAAATATCAATATCCCCAAAGATTATTACGCCATCTTGCCCCATGGTTGGAGAAGGAACTTAGCCCTGGAACAAGCCCGTGATCTCTTACTGCAGCATGCGGTCGTCTGTCCGGGGGATCGGCTGCCTTTAATGGAAGCTTTGGGACGTACAATTCGGGAAGACCTGACGGTTCAGGAAGATATACCAGGATTTAATCGTTCTTTAGTTGACGGGTATGCCCTTCTAGGTCGGGATACCGAAAATGCCGGGGATAATGCCCCGGTCAGACTCCGGGTCCTTGAAGAAGTGGCGGCTGGGAGAAATCCTCATTTTCAAGTCTCGTCCGGGACGGCGATTAAAGTGATGACGGGTGCTCCCATTCCATCGGGGGCTGATGCGGTGGTCAAATATGAAGAGGTTTGTCGGGAGGGAGCGGATATCCTGGTTTATCGCCAGGTTCTGAAGGATACTAATGTAGCCGAAGCCGGCCAGGAAATAACAGCCGGTGAAAATGTTGTTTTCAAGGGGACGCCTGTCACCCCGTCCCTGCTTGGTTTGCTGGCTGCGGCAGGGTTTAATGAGATACCTGTTCATTCAGCAGTTAAAGTTGCTATTATCAGTACAGGCAGTGAATTGGCAGGGCTAGGCCAAACTCTTGGCGCCGGCCAGATTTATAATAGCAATCAGTATTTCCTGACAGCTCTCCTCAAGACAATTGGGATAGAACCTGTTCCATTGGGAATTGTGCCTGACGAAACGGCAAAAATAGCTGATCTTGTGCATGCCGCCTTGAGAAAAGCGGATTTGGTCATTACAACGGGAGGAGTATCAGCCGGGGATTATGACCTGGTTGAAAATGCCCTGGTTATAGCGGGGGTTGAAAGCCTGTTTTCAGGAGTAACTGTCAGGCCCGGCAAGTCCTTTGTGGCGGGAAAGAAAGACGGTAAATTAATCCTGGGTTTATCAGGTCATCCGGGAGCTGCATTTACTTCTTTTGAGCTGTTGGTTAAACCGGTTTTGAAAAAGATGATGGGTTATAAAGATGTACTGCCACGTAAGGTAGAGGTTATTCTATCCAGCGATTACCATAAAAGTGATGCAAGAAGGTTGAAGGCAGCCAGGCTCTTAATTGAAGGAGGCATTGCCAGGGCAAAAATCCTTACCGGGCAGGGTATTTTGAGAACAATGGCAGATTGTAACTTGTTTGTGGATATACCACCCGGCCAAGGTATGCTTGCGGCGGGAGAAAAAGTTTCAGCATATATGATATGAAAAACACCTACAGAAAGAATAGAAAGACGAGGTTTAAATTATGAGAAGAGTAACTGAACATGTTAAACAATTAAAAAAAATGTATTCCATTGATGATGGAAGATTGAAGGGAGAGGGGGGTTGGGGGAAACTTCCTCTCTTCTGGTTCATTTTATTCCTATCATACAAGTGCACAAGAAGATGTGACTATTGTTATGCTTTTAATCAGGTTGGTGATGATAATAAATCGGAAATGGATGAGAACACATTCTCAAGACTATTAGAGTGGATTCCAGAGGTTTGGAAAGTTAATAATGTTAAAGTTAATACCATTCTTTTCCTTGGCGGAGAACCATTGTTAAGAACGGATAGAATTAAGAAAATTATGGATGCTGTCGATAAAAATACTAATGGCATCATGCAAGGAAATATTTATACAAATGGTGATTTGGTAGATAGTGTAAATTGGGATGATCTTGAAGGTATCCGATGGATAACAACAAATGTTACGGATATTAGTATTCAAGAATTATCGAGAAGAATGAAGATAATTGGTGAAAGATCAAATGTTATTGGCCAAACAATAGTAGCTACTATGGATGATTATAACTTGGATAGAATTATTGATATAACAAGATTCGGTTTAGAAAATGGATATCGTTTAAGGTACCAAAAAAATTTATTTAAAGAGTCAGACACTGAATACAAGAAAAGATTGTTGAAGAGATACCATGAATTATGTGATTTGTTGGAAAATTATATCGTTAAGGGATATGATGTTCATACTACTTTCTTGTTGGATACTTTAATTCCTTTATGGGATCTTGAATCTTCTCCGTATCCTTGTGGAAAAAGAATTGCTGCAGTATTTCCCGATGGAACGGTTGGGCCATGTATTAGAGACCATTCATTTAAAACCGGAACTATTTTTGACCCAGATCCTTTAAGTAAAATACAATGTGACATATATCATTATGATCTTGCAAAACCGGGCATCCCTGACGAATGTAAAGAATGTGAATCTAAAACCACCTGTCAGGGGGGATGTCCGCATGATAAATTGTTGTTGACCGGTACTGCATCAGGAAAATCTGCTGCATGTGATATACATAAAGAAATTATTCCGAGATTAAGATATTTAGATAAATTAAAAACAACTCGGGTCCAGATGCATAAAGGGCAAATGAGATAATCATTATTTTTATTCTCATAACCGCAGAAAAGGCATTTGGGTAGAGAGGATGAGCATATAGTGGTGCCCGATCAAGAAACATTAAGGGCCGCTTGGAAAGCTTTTGTAGATGATCAAGAGGATAACTATCGACATGTCAGGCCTACAATACTTGAATCTTGGAAACGATGCCGGCAGGCTAAGGTCAACCCGTTTCAAAAGTATGTTTATAAAACCCAAAACCAGGAATTGTTAGAAGAGAAAAAGAGAAAGAACTGTGATTGGTTAGAAATAGCTCGCCCGGTAATGACAACTTTATATCGTTTGGTTGCGGGGTCAGGCTTTATAGTCACCGTTAGCGACACTGAGGGCATATTGTTGGAAATTTTAGGTGATCAAGAGGTAATTGATGATATTGCCCGGGGGAATTTTGTTCCGGGGGCCAGTTGGAGCGAGGAGAATGCCGGTACAAATGGTGTGGGAACCGCACTGGTTGTTGGTCAGCCGCTGCAAATTTTTAGCTATGAGCATTATTGTGTCTGTTCGCATCGCTCGACTTGCTCAGCTGCACCAATTCATGGTATTGACGGAACAATTGTTGGCGTGCTCAACATGACCGGATCTTATGAAAAAGTGCATCCCCATACGTTGGGTATGGTTGTGGCCGGCGCAGACGCGATTACCCGGCAGATGGCAAGTGAAAAAGCCTGGTTGGAACGTAATGTGGCTAATAGGTTTAGGGATGCGGTGATGGAGTCAATCTCGGAGGGAATCCTTGCAACGGACCGCAGTCATACCATAATCCAGATGAATCACGCTGCTGCTGACCTGCTGTTTACTAAACCTGAATTGACTATCGGCAAAGATGTGCGCGAAGTTTTGCAAGGTGGTGGTGAGGACTGGGAATCTATTGTAACGGGCGAGAAATTTATTACCGACCTTGAACAAGACATCGTCACACCCTTTGGTATAGCCAAAATATCAGTTACCTCTCGTCCGGTCCGGGCACAGGATGGGCAAAACGAGGGCACTGTTTTGCTGCTGACAGCAATGAACCGCGTAAGGAAATTGGCTCAAAGAATGAGTGGGGCTGTTGCCAGGTTTTCTTTTGAAAATATGATCGGTGAAGATCCCGGTTTCAAAGACTGCTTAATCCAGGCCAAATCTGCTGCTCGTAGTGATGCTACCGTGTTATTACTTGGTGAGAGCGGTACCGGAAAGGATATTTTAGCTCAAGCCATACATAATGAAAGCCTGCGATCCTCCGGGCCTTTTGTGGCGATAAATTGCGGAGCCATCCCCCGCGACCTTATTGGTAGTGAATTATTCGGTTATACAGAAGGAGCTTTTACCGGCGCCAAGAAGGGCGGTAGTCCGGGAAAGTTTGAACTTGCCGATGGGGGAACTATCTTTCTTGATGAAATCGGGGATATGCCTCCGGAACAACAGGCTACCTTGCTTAGAGTTTTGGAACATAAATCAATTACACGTATTGGCGGATATAAAGTATTGCCCATTAATGTGCGTATAATTGCCGCAACCAATCGAGATTTGGGCTTAGAAGTCAAACGGGGGAATTTTCGGCAGGACCTGTATTACCGCCTTAATGTTTTTTCAATACGTTTAATGCCGCTAAGGGAACGCAAAGAGGACATTGAATTGTTGTTTAAGCATTTTTTAGAAAGGTTTTGTGCTCAGACAGGAAAGCCTGTTACCTATATTGCCCCGGGCTTATGGCCATTAATTAAAGCTTATGATTGGCCCGGCAATATTCGTGAATTGCAGAATGCCGTAGAAAGAGCCCTTCACTACCTTATAGATTCATCCTTGGGTACAGAACACCTGCCGGAAGAGGTGCAAAAGGTTGGGAGTATACTTAAATGTAATGTTAATTCAAATAAAGCTGAGTTAGTGAACGTTGAAAACGAAAAAGTAACAATTATTAAGTTGCTGCATGAGAACGGGGGAAATATTTCATATACTGCAAAGAAATTAGGTATTGCCCGGACCACTTTGTATCGCAGGTTAGTGAAGTATGGGCTACATCGAAATAAATCATTTATGACTGATTACGATACCTGATGTCCTTAATTGCTTTAATAGTCAATTGTTACTAGCGCTACAATTGTAGCGCCGATACATTTGTAGCGACGCTACAATTGCACAAGCTGGATACTATTTTTATGGTAACTTTAATAGGCGGGAGGCCAGGCCTAATGGCATTCCGCCTATTTCTATTGCACTTGCCCCGGGTGCTGATGGAAGTGGCATAGAATTTGCTTATACATATAATTGCAATACGGTAAGTTAATTTAAAAATCAAGGAGGACGTGAAAAATGACAGCAGCTAACAGGAAAACGTTTTATACAGGATGTGTCCTTTGTTATCACAGCTGCGGGGCGGAAGTGACCGTTGAAGACGGCAGGGTAGTTAAAGTTAGCGGGCTGAAATCCCATCCTCTTAATAAGGGAGAGCTTTGTCCCAAAGGCGAGGCGATGATTGAACAATTATATCATCCCGATCGGCTCAAGTACCCCTTAAAAAAAGTAGACGGGAAATGGGAAAGAATCACCTGGGAACAGGCTCTTTCAGAGATAGCATTCAAATTGAACGACCTGAAAGAAAAGTACGGCCCTTCTGTAAACGCTTTCTTTTGCGGCTCCATTGGTGTGGAGAGTCTGGAGATGGTTTCCTTAACGCACAGGTTCAGGGCTGCCCTGGATTCTCCGCAATTCTTTTCCGTTGAGAGCATCTGCTACCGGATGAGAATTCGCAGCAGACAGATAACTTTCGGGAAATACCCTGTGGAAGAAATGGATTCATCTCTTTACGTATTGTGGGGGCACAATCCGGATGCCTCGGACTTTCCCCTATCGCTCAGCATCAAGGAGAATCTGAAAAAAGGGTCCAAGGTAGTAGTAATCGACCCCCGGAAAATCCCCCTTGCCGATCAAGCTGAAATGTATATGGCGATCAGGCCGGGCACGGATGGAGCCCTTGCCCTTGCACTCATTAATGTGATTATCAATGAGAAGCTATATGACGCTGATTTTGTAGAAAAATGGACTTATGGTTTTGACCAGCTAGTACCCCACATCCAGCAGTATACCCCTGAATGGGCCGAGGGGATTACCGGGGTGCGGGCGGATGATATACGGGCCTTGGCCCGCCTTTTCTCTAAAACGAAGGGTGCCAGTATCTACCAGGGCACCTGTACCCAGGATCAAAGCGCCAACGGGAGCCAGACGGACCGGGCAATTGCAATACTCCAGTCCATTACTGGAAACATCAACGTTCCCGGGGGTTGGGTTATAAGTCCCAGGTTAAGGCTGGCCAATATCAGCCTTCCCTGCGAGGGAAAACCCCTCGGGGCTGATAAGTATCCGCTATTTTATGAGTTATGGGGTAGAACGAGCCCTTATGCTGTCCAGAACATGGTTCCTGAGAGTATCCCCGATAAACTGAAGTCGTTTATTGTTGTCGGCGGCAATCCACTGGTTACAATGCCTGATTCCAATGCGCTTAAGGAAGCATACCGGAAGCTCGACCTGCTCGTGGTGTACGAGATGTTTATGTCGGAGACAGCCCAAGAAGCCCATTATGTTTTACCTGCTGCCCACCAGCTTGAGTACTGTTCCCTTGCCTATAACTATAACGTATGCCATAGCATGCCTTATGTTATGCTGAGGGAGAAGGCTATAGAGCCCTATTATGAAAGCAAATCCATTCTGTCTTTCTACACTGAGCTTGCTCAAGCGTGCGGCATAGGCGATAAGTTCCACTGGAAGTCCGATGAGGAACTGGTAGCCGAAGAAATTGCCCCCAGCGGGGTTGATTTTGAAACCCTCAGCCAGAACAGGGGAGGCGTCTATTATAAAGAAAGGTCCTACGGGATTGATGAAAAAACTTTTGCCACGCCGACCGGTAAAATAGAAATATATAGCCAGGCCTATAAGGACGTGGGGTTTGACCCTCTGCCGACTTATCTGGAACCCAGCAAGAGTCCCCAGGGACCACTCTGGAAAGAACTTGGGGATAAGTACCCACTGGTACTATCCACCGGGACAAGGTCCTTAATTTATAATAATAGTCAACTGCATAATATCAAAGCGCTTCAACTTGAGGAGCCATATCCCAAGGCTGAGATAGGCCCGCAAACCGCTGCGAAGTATGGAGTGTCGCACGAAGATGATGTTATCATTGAGACTGACCGGGGATGGGTTAAGATGAAAGCTCATGTGGATGAAAGAATAATGGAGGGTGTGGTACTTGTTCCTCACGGCTGGCATGGAGAAGCCAATTGCAACAGGTTGACGGACTGCCAGTGCCGGGAACCGATAATGGGTTACCCTCAGTTCAAAGGTTTGCTTTGCAATATCAGGAAGGCAGGAGAACCGCAACTTGCAGGCAATTGAAGGGGCAGAAATAACCGGGCTATCCATGGAGCCGTATAGGTACAAAAAAAAGAAATAAAAAAACTAAAGTTAAAAGTGAAGTTGGCTCTTACTCCTCATAAAGAGGGGCAAGGGCTGTTTTTATTTTCTTAGTTAAAGGCAAAAGTATTTGTAATTTCATCCCCGCCCTATTGATTCATTATATCTTTTCAACTATAATAGTTAAATATTTAAAATGTTAGAATTCTAACATTTTAATCGATAGCTAATACGAATTAGGAAATAAAATATTTGCTTATGGAGGTGGTGAACATAAATTTTGATACAGCAAAAGAGATCCAAAACTTATTATTTGCCTTCATGGGGTTATTTCACGAAAAGTTTCTTCTTCGCCTTAGACAAGAATATCACGATTCTAACTGTATGCCATGCTTAAAAAAGAACCATATAAAAATCTTAAATATTTTGTACCAAAAAGATCACATAACCTCAACCGAGATTGGTAAAATGCTTGATATCGAAAAAGGTAGTCTTACCACACTGATCGACCTGCTGGAAAAGGAGGACTTCGTGACCCGCTCGGATGATCCCATGGATCGCAGGAAAACTCTAATATGCCTGAGCCCTCGTGGGAGGGAAGAGATGGATCGCGTCATGGATTTTTGTGCCCGAAAAATGGATGATATATTACACGATATTGATTCAAATGAAATTCAACAATTTCTTGCAACTTTAAAATACGCGGTTAAGTTTATGAAAGAAATATAAAGAAGCTATAAAGAAAGGTTAATGTATTTTATGAAAAAAAATTTAGACCTTAGGAATGTAAATATCGGCAAGCTGCTCTTGGAATTTTCATTGCCCGCAATTATCGGTATGTCAGTAAATGCCCTTTACAATATTATATCTCGCATATTTGTGGGTCAAGGTGTGAATTTCCTCGCTATTGCTGCCGTCACGGTAGCTCTCCCGATTATGATTCTTTTATTTGCCGTTGCCATGCTGATCGGTATTGGCGCCACGGCAATGATTTCGATTCGTCTCGGAGAACAAAAAAAAGAGGAAGCAAATAAGATAGCAGGTAATGCCACTCTTTTATTAATACTATTACCCTTAACAATTTCAGGTATTTATTTTCTATTTTCTGATCCGATCCTAAGGTTATTTGGTGCTACCAGTCAGGAGGTTTTACCTTACGCCCGGGATTATATCCATATTATTATGTTGGGTGCCGTACCGGGAGCAATTTCTTTTGGATTAAATAACTTTATCCGGGCCGAAGGAAATCCCCGGTTTGCGATGTTCACCCAAATCATTGGTGGTGTGGTCAGTATTGTTTTAAACTATGTTTTTATTTTCCAACTAGGGATGGGTATCAAAGGATCCGCTCTGGGAACTATTATTGGTCAAATCGTGTCAGCGATTTGGGTGATTAGTTATTTCCTTCGGGGAACAAGCCAAATTAAAATTAAACTTATAAACATGAAACCTCAGATTTCCATTGTTATGAAAATTATGGCCATTGGATTTGCACCTTTTGCCATGCAAATAGCCAATAGTATTCAGCAAACAATTTTAAATAAAATCGTATTGTCCTATGGTGGAGATCTAGCCCTTTCAGCGGTTGGCATTATCATGAGTGTGGGAATGATACTAATCATGCCAATTGTCGGGATCAGTCAGGGAGCCCAGCCTATAATCGGCTATAATTATGGAGCTAGGAGCTACGATAGAGTAAAAGAAGCACTGAAAAAAGGAATTTTGGCCAGTACGGTCATGGCCGTCGTTGGTTTCGTCTCCATTCGATTTTTTGCTACACCGCTTGTAGAACTCTTTAGCAAAGGGGATACTGCCCTGACCCAATTGACAGTTCACGCTCTGGTAATATTTTTTACCTGTCTCCCCATTGTGGGCTTCCAGATCCTGGGTTCAAGTTACTTCCAGGCTGTAGGTAAACCAATACAATCGACGATCCTCAGCTTATCAAGGCAGGTGCTTATCTTTATTCCACTACTGCTGATTTTGCCCAACTTCTGGGGAATTGAGGGAGTTTGGAGAACGGCACCAATTGCAGATGCTTTAGCCGTACTTCTGACATCCACATTGCTATTTTATGAGATGAAGAATATACCTCAGAAACCAGTTTTGGCTATGGAGTCAAACTAAATCACAGTGTATGGTATAATGTTTAACTGCGAGTGATTATTAGTGGTTGCTAACAAGTAACTGATTTTAGAAATTAAAAGTTTACTGCCAACTGAAAGGTATCGCCTCCCAGTAAAAAAGAAAAGGGTTGCGGGATTAATTCCGTAGCCCTTTTCTTCTTAAGCAAGGATTTGGATAATTCCTAATAGCAAAGAAGATATAGCAGAGGAGATGAATCTATGAATTATATCGTATCAATGCATATTTTTTAATATACTGGCGATGCTACGCGCCCCAGGTCACTGCGATCCACATGTCGGCCATTGTACTAGTGTTGAAAAAGAGTTTCAATTTTGCCACCGGATTAGCGGGCATTCCTATATTAACCAGCTTGCCGACAAGCAGACCGCCCAGGGCTGCATCCTTGAGGAGTGTGTCTATATTGGCAGTATCATTATCATCGGCTTTGTCGGCGACTTGGACTGAAGCCTCTGGGCTCCGGGCCAGGATGTCCACACGCGCGATGCTGTTCAGGCGGCCCTGACTCCAAAATGGGTAATGCTCCTCCCGGAGGTTGATCGATAGTTCAAATCGTTGGTTGGGTTCGTGATCCTGGCTCTTAAATTTAGCCCATTCAGTCGGAAACTCATGGCGCACGGAGAACAATCGCACTGAACCGGCGGCCTGGCCACTGGCGAGCAGCTCCTTGATGTTTGCGACGGCACCATTGCGCAGCAGTTCGCCGCCTTCCCGGGCGGTATAGCGGATGTGTAAAATGACATCGCTAATGGTGTCGTAATCGAACTGTGCCGGGTCATCCTTGCTGGGATCCGCCGGGAGTTGCAGCTGCCACTCGCTGATCACGCCTGAGTTTTCGAAGGGCAAATATCGCTCGTCGCGCAGATTGGTCTCGAACAAACCACTATCGTTTTGAGCGGAACTGGTGACGATGGATTGCAGACTGCCGAAGTAATCACTGAAACGATCGTCTTCGGCATCCTGCCGGGCATACATTCCATCACGCAATACCTGTGTTTTACGGATGCTGCTTTTCAGTAGCGTCAGGGTGCAGTTGACGCCGGCGTAAGGACCGGTGATACAAGGGATGCTCACCGCAACGGTTTTGATGCGCCGGAAATAGTGGCCGGGGCCGTCCATGTCGAAAAGCGCCTCGGGCAGCCGCACCGTGCAGCGGCCGGTGGTGCGCAGTTGGATGAGCGCGAACGGGTCAACCTGGAGCAGGCTGATGTGCTTGGTCAATTCGTATTCGCGCTGGTTGAGGTCATGATAGGCCATTTCCATGCGCTTGAGGTCCTGGTAGAGTTTCTCCCCGGCCAGCAGGCCTTCTTTACCGGCCAGGTAGCCGAACTGGATATAGCTTAATTCGGGGTTGCCCAGCTCGTGCTGCAAGGCACGCTCGGCCTTTCTCGCAATATCGAAGGCGAATTGGAAGCACTGTGAATACAAGCCCTTGACCTCGCGCTTCATCCAGGCATAAAGCGCTTTATTGGTCTTCTTGCCGGTCTTCTCGGTGCCCTCTTCGTTCAGGAAGTACTCAATTTCTTCGGCGTGCTTTATCTGCTGGCGATGGTTCTTCAGTTCCTGCTCAGCGACGGCTTCCCGGATCTGCGCGGCGCGCAGTTGCTTGAAAATCTGGGTGATCTCGCCGGCCGCAAGGTTGCTTTGGAAGACCCAATCCTGCTCCCGGCGGGAGTAAGAGCCAATTCTTGCTGCGTTGCCCGACTCAAAGGCTTTCTTATCGGCATCAGTTTTCGCAAAGCTGGCCCAGAAGGACATTGTTCGTGAGAGCGCTGAGCCTCCGAAACTTATATGGCCTCCTATACCCCAGTAATGAAAATCAAAACCAAGTTCTGGAAGCAGGCTCAAACCAGTGGCAATCTTGTCTTTCGTTGCCGCATCTTCGTTTAATTCACGGGCTGCGTGAATCTTGGCAATTTCTTCTCGTTCATAGCTGCTGATGATCTTGCCACCCGAGTCACCTAACTCCTGCGCAATATCCACCTGGATCTCGCGCGGTGCCACCTCCGATTCTTCCATCGTGAACTTCATCTTATCCAGGCTGTCCCTGTCCAGCTCACCCAGTTCCGGGATCGACTTGTTGATCTCATCGGTGTTCTTGCCCAATTGCCGCTCGTAATAGATATAGCGTTGTACGGCCAGTGCCAGTGATTTAAGCAAGCCTTCCTTGGACTTAATCGCCTCTTGTAGCTGGCCGTAGCGCACATGCTCGACCATCTCCATGACCACACGCTCGTGTTTGGCACGCAGGATAGCCAGCGCCTCGCCGTCTTCCTTTTCCATGGCTGAAAGCAGGTTGTTGCCCAGCGATTTAACCTCCTGGACAATTTCAGCGGCTTTCTGCACCAGCAGTTGGAAACGTACCAGCGGCAGCGGCTGATTAATGCCGTTAACGATCGCACCTACATCCAGACCGGCAGCGGCCGCACGCGCCAGCATGGCCGGGTCGATAGGCGGCTCGAACAAGGCGAGTTGGCGGAAAATACCCTGGATATTGAGGCTGTTGCGGATCTTGAATAAACGATCGGCAACGGTGTCCCAGTAGCTCAGCAGCTTGTCGTTGCGCGGTACACAGAAGTAGAGCGCTTTGCCCAGGCTGCGCAGCGTCGCCAGCCGGTCGTTTTCACCGGAGTCGTCAGTGGGAAGCGGCATCAGGTCGAAGGGCAGGTCTGCCTCCATATCGCGCATCACGGTGCCGAATTGTTTAAGATCATTCTGCAGATTGGCGTATGTCTGTGCGCGCACGGTACCCTTCTTGGGTACCGCCTGTGGCCGCGGTCCAAGGATATTGGCGGCCAAAACGTACAATTGCAGTGCCTCGTCAATGGCCTCGCCGGTGTCCTGCCGGAACAGTGAATCACCCCAGGCGATCAGGTTGTCCAGATACGCCATCACCGTCTTATACATATAAGCCTGCTGGCGGTAGCGGGCAATGACATGGGGGCGGAAAGGCGCATCCTTCCAGGCATTGATACTGTTGATGGTCTCATTGCGCAGCGTTTCGTCCGCCCCAATGGAAAGATTGACCAGGATTTCTTCGATCTTTCTTACATCGGTGTACTGGAATGGCCGCACCTTCCAGAAGCGCTCCGGTGTTGGGCCTTCGCTGTCGTCGGTGGGGTCAAAGAGGAAATGGAACCAGCGTTGCGCCTCGGCAAAGCGCTGATTCTTGCTCAGGTGGATTGCCATCGTGATCGGCACGTGAAAGAAAAGCTCCCAGTTATAAACGGAGTAGGCGCCGCTTGAGGTGAAGTCCAGTTCTTTAACCGGATAGGGTCGTTGCACCAGCTCCGTTGGTTCATACGCGTCAAAGAACTCCGCAAACAGCACGGGGCGTGGATTGCCGGAGTCATCATCCGGCACATACTCGGTATCCGCCGCTTGCAACCCGGCAGTACCCTTGCGGAGCAGGCGCTGCACCAGCTGCTGCACGTAAGGATGTTGATGCAGGTAAAAACGATAACTGACTTCACGCTCCTGAATGATGAAGTATTTGCGGTTTGTCGCGAAAACAACCGGCTCATTCTCAAAAAGTCCGTGGAAGTGTTTGGTTGGCGTTTGATAATTCATGCTATCTTCTCCTTTATCTCAGCGCCTGACGGTTCCGGTTGTGGACATACCTGCACCGAAGCCTGCGCGGTTCAATTCATTGAAGTTCTTCTCAAGCGCCGAGTTAAAACCGGCGCTGCCCACTATATTCAGACCACCGGCAGCTTGCATCAAGCCGCTCTGTTTATGGGCGGTGGCGTCCGCCAGTACAACCGCGCCGCCCGATGCTAGGCTACCGCCGGGGTTGGCGTTCACAATCGTGCCACCCTCCGCCGTAACCTTATTCACTTCTTCGGTTATTATTTTTAATCCCGGCTGACCGGCCGGGCCGATCAACACGTTGTCAAACTCCAGCACGGTGCCCGGGTTCAACAGCCAGTCACGTTCCGGCGCCGGATTAATCAGTGATTCCCGGCCATAGGCGAGCAACGGGTCTCTCGGGTCGGAGAAGGGCCGTTGCCAGGGCTTATCCGGTATCACAACGATGTCTTTCCACCAGCCTGGCTTCTTCCACCCGGGTTCGGGTCTGGGTTTTCTTGCTACCCATTCCTGCCATTCCTCAATCGTTGTTTCGGTCACATTGGGTTCGACGAACAACGTGTGCAGGTTATCCTGATAAAAGACCGGCTTAATTAGCGAAGCAATTTCTCCAAGACCTCTTTCGATGGCTTCCTTGACTGCATTGGGATTCGCCGCGCCCTGGTATGCCTCCTCGGAAACGCCCAGCGCCGTGAGGTTGTTGTCACAAGGAAGGAGCGTATACGCGCCGCCCTGCGGACGATTATCCGCCGCAAGAATTTCCCGGTTTTCTTTGGGGGGCGTTTTACCTGGTTCGGTAGTGATCAGTTCTTGGAATTCGATCATAAGCTCGCCGTTGCCCGAATAACGATTCGCACATGGATTGTTCGCGCTGCTGTAAAGATTTTCAGGCAGGGCGCCCCTTGATCCGTTCTCGTTGTAATTTTTCCTTTCCGGTTTGCTGTTGCGGCCTGCAAGGTAGAAGGACTGGTTTAAAGGGGCGCCGAGGTGGATATGCACTCCCAGTTCCTCACCTGCTTCATCTATCGCTTTGGACACGTGAATCAACGCCTGGCTTGGTTTAAATTTCATAGGCACGGTAACCGCTGTATCACCTTGTGTTACCGGGACAAACTCGCCCGACTCGCTCGTGCTCCATTCTCCCTGCAGGTATTCGCTCCAATGCAGTTTTATTTCAATCGTCTTGTCGGCGGCAATGGTTTGCATTTCTGTAACCGCATCTTTCAGCTTTAATTGATCCAGCGTTGTGTCTGCGCCGGCACCGGATGGCTGTGAATTTTCAACAGGTTTATCCAAGAACGTCACCCAGAACAAATATAACCGGTCGCGCCACACCACCGGCGCCAGATGATCGCCCTCGATCTCGGCGCTGACCGGTTCCCAGGGCGTCCACATTTGATGGGCGTAGCGGCGGTAGAAGTGCTTGTGCGGCCGGCTGTAAGTGCGGCCAAACACATGCAGAGTACGCCGGGTGGGATCTGCATTGTCCTCTATGTGCATGGCCACGATATCCAGTCGCGCCAACTCATCCAGCTTTTTCAGGTAGTTCAGGAAGGCGTCATCGGCCAGATCGCTGGAAACGTCGTCCTGCAGCAGGGCGCCTTCGAGTTCGGCAAAAAGATAGGTCTTGTCGTCGCGGAACTCCGGCTCAAGCCAGTTCTCGGGGAAGAGGAAGATCTTGCGGTTCGCTTCCCACACGCGGTAGCGCTTCATCCATTCCCAGTGTTTGGAGTTAAGGGTGGATGGATGAACCTTCGGCTCCAGATTAAGCAGGCAGCGCTGGATAAACAGCTGCACCGAAGAGATGGCCAGGCGGATGCGCGAGGTCTGTACCACCGGTTCCATGCCGGGGTCGATAAGAAAGTATTCGTAAAGCTGCTCCATGCGGTCGAAGCCGTGCTGGTGTATCACGTAGGACACCAGTGCGTCACGCTGGCGTTGGCGCAGCTTGTCAAAGATTGACCGGGCCACGCGCTGCCATGTCTCCGGCTCGCAGCGGGCCTTGAGCGCTTCCTTAAATTCGCGGGCGATTGCAAAGCGCTGCCCGGGCGTCACGCCCGCGCCGGCGATACGGGTCCACTTCAACAGAGAGGCCACCGGCGCGCCGAAGCGCTCGACAAGCTGAAGGGTTTGCCACAGTTGCACCAGGGGTTTTTCGCTTTCGAATCCTGGAGCGGCGAACATCGCCTCGGCGGTGTCTTTGACAGTTGCTTCGTCGCGGTGGGTCAGTTTGGCGATGAGCGGGTATACATTGCCCGGATCACCAGTACCGTTAGCTTCGAAAATGTCGATCAAATCGTCGGTTGTGGCGGCAAGATCACGCTTGAGCCGCGCGTAAGACGCCAGACGCAGAAATTGCTTGAACCGTTCCGTGGTCGCGACTTTCTCTGTGGGCGTATCGCCAACCGCTCGGGTCGGAAGTTGACTTAGATTCACATTGCCAAAGTCCGAAGCGTGCGTTAGCAGATAACGCGTTTCGCGTTCGCTAAGGCTTAGACCTTGCACAAGTTGTAATGCTTTGGTCAGCAGCAGGATTGCTTGTTCCGCCCCGACCATGGCGCTGAGCGGGTAGAGAGTCAACTGTGAAATCCCGTCCTTCGGCAGGGTCTCGCCCTGTACCAGCAGCCGCGCCCCGCCGCCGCCCAGCTTTTTCAACTCCAAGCTGAAGCAGTAAGGTATGCCCGGCTTCAATTCAAGAAATTCTTCCGGCTGTTCGCCAAGCGTCGCGTTATCGGCGCCCGCAGAACCGGTCAAAAACACCGGATTGGAGAGATGGGCGAATTGCAGCTCAGCCTCGGCGTTTTGCTTGTCCAGCTCGATATAGAAACGGTAGGCGCCAGGTGTGGGGACTTCCAGGTAGCCCTCGAACCGTGCACTGTTGGCCGTGTTGAGAGGGTTGCCGTACGTGTCATGCGTATCTTTTAAGGAAGTGTCCGCGCTGCTCACGACTGCTTTGGCTGCCTGAGCTGTGCCCGACAGGTCATTGGAATCGAAGTATTCGGCGCTGACGCCCCTTTTACCAATCGGCTCAAACGATGCCAGCAATGGTTTGGTTGCTGCCACCGCCAGCAGCCGTTCGTCGGTGATTAAGCTCTCCACCAGCACGGGGTCGGCGCCTGTATATGCCGTCATGGTCCGGACGATAAACTGACGGATAAGGCGCTGCTGAAGGGAGGGCAGAAATGCCCCGGCAATGCGACAGCGTCGCTGCTGCAAGGTTGCTTGATTTTCCTGCTCGATCTCTTCATTCTCCTGCAATTTAGCGTTGACTTCTTGTGGCGTGTCAGTTGGCAATATCTTCTTCGAGAGCTTCAATGGATAAAAAAGCTCTTTAAAGTCACTGTCTTCAAGAAAACCTGCTTCGCCTTCCAAGCGCAGCTTTTGTTTTTTGAGTTGGTTGTCGAAGAAATCGCGAGCCTGCTTTTGAACGTTCCCAAGAAGTTCAGCGAAGGCGCTTATCTGAGGTTCTGACAGCACTGCATTGAATTTCGTTTCCAGCTCAGTCTTTTGGTCTGCGAAGAGCACGCCGCGCAAGGTGAGTTTCTGTTCCTTGTGTGGCACCTCCTTGTAACTGAGGCTGAGAATGCGCTCCTCGTCCTCAAACGTTTTCGGATCCAGCCTGTTTTCCGGTTCCACGCCAGATTTGGCGGCGCTGAACTCCGCCCTGCCGTTCATCATTGCCAGGAAGGTCTCGACGACACCGGGCGGCAGCGCAAGCCCCAGTTTCTGCCGCAGCATTTCTTCGCTTATCTCGCCTGGATCGTCCGGCACGGCGTGCTCGGTCCGGATGGCGCGAATACCTTCAGCCAACGTCTTGATCAGGGCCAGCATACCATCGCGGTTGGGGCGATACTTGCCGGTTTCATCGAAACGATGACGCAGCAGGTAGTCCAGATCTTCGATCTTCAACCCGCTGTCCTTGACCTCTTCCACGGTCTGGACGAAGCGCAGGGTTTGGGAGAAGGGATAATCATCCTCAATGGTAGCCAGCGGATCGGGGTGTAAGGGTTTGAACGGATCCAGCCCGGAGAACTGTTTAATCGCGATCAGTTCGCGCACCGATAGTTTGAGTGCCTTCGCCAGAAGTCCATAGCGGTAGAGCAGCGAGACGTTCGGCAGTGTCAACTCGGTCGCGTCGAGAGACTTCCCGGCATCTGCAAGGATGCTGCCGATCTCGTCGGCGGTAAGCCCTAACGCGCCTTGTACGGCCAGTACGTGATCCTGGAGTTTAACGGTTGCGTCGGTTAGATACAGCCCCAGCGGATGGTCAAAGACGGGGTCGCTCTTGAGCACACTACGGGTGAGGAACAGCTGCGCGTAGAGCGGATTTTTTCCGGTGGTGTCGATGTCCGACCACAGGGTGATGAGCTTAAGACGGCTCTGCTTGCCGGTTTTTACCTTCTCGTCCAATGCCTTGAGGTGTGCCAGGTAAACCAGCGCGGTTTTGAGCGGCTGCTTGGCCAGGTTGGCCGGGTTATCATCGAAAGGCGCGGATTGTGGTATGAAGACACTAAGCGCGCGATCGGTCTCCTCGATGCTCCAGCCCAACTTGCGCCACAGGCGTACGAAGAGATTGATACGCAGAAAGGCAATAGGGGCGGCTTTCCTGCCATCGGCGTAGCGCAGCGTGGTCAGGTCGAAGTTGCACCCGGTATCGGTATCGGCCAGCACCAGAATTTTGTCGAACGGGATGTCCTGCAGCTTGGCCTCCAACTGCGCCGTGGTTACCTGGAACGTCTCTGCGAGTTCGGCAAGTTTCTGCGCGAAGGCTTGCACCTCAAGTTGCCGCTTCTGTTCTTCAACAGATACGGGAGCGGGATCGTTCTTGTGCTCGAGATAGAAGCGAGCGTCGTTAATGCTTACTCCCAGCTTGTAGAGCAAGTGCAAGCGGGTCAGCTTCGGGTTGATAAATCCGGTCTGGACAATCTCGGCGATCTCTTTGTAGGTCACGCCGAGGCGCCGGGCCAAAGCTTTGGCGGAGTTCAGATCAATACGCTGGCCGGTGCTTGCATCGATGGCTTCGGTCGTTGCCTGGGCCGCCGTGTTGAAACCATACAGCCGGTGCCAACTAGAAAGCGGATCGGGGTTGGTGAAGAGGGATACTTCCGCCGGCGAAAAACCCAATGACTCCATGAAAATGTCGGAACGATCGAAGGGCTGCGCCGGCACAAACAGCTCGTCGCTCCGGCGGAATACTTCCAGTACTTGCGCCAGAGGCATCTCGAAATAATTGCAAAACCGGCGTACGGTCTCGATCCAGAGATCGAACGGCAGATTGAGCGGGTAACTCGCCTCGCGTAGTTTGTCGTAGGCTTGGCGAATCACGTTCTGTGGTTCGGCCAGCAGTTCTTCCGTGGTTGCCTCGCCGGTATCGTGCGCCGCCTTTTCCTCCAGTTGCCCGTGGGCGACGTAGTACTCAAGGATCTCATTGACGATGTCGATGTAGGGCAGCGCCGTGTTGGTGTTTTCGCAAGTAAGCGGGATGTAAGGCAGGTCAGGCCGCCGCTCGATGAGGGCGTCGTATGGCTTCTTGTATTTTACAGTGTACTCTTGATTGTTGTGTGTCGCTTTCCAGAGCGCCAAAAAGTTCCCCCACACGCCCGGCTCGGGATCGACAAATTGCAGCAGGTCTACCAGGTATGCAGCCGGGCTGAGCACCGAGCGGCAGTGCTCGCACTCGCAAAAATCCATTGACCCGAACAGTGATTCCATGGTCGGGAACTGTTTGATCAATTCATTGCGCACGCTTTCGCGCACCTCTACCGACGCTGATAGGCCGGCTACCGGTGGTTCGTTGTCCAGTTTCTTGGCGATGGTAAACAGGTTGTAGGTTACGCTGCTCACCTGTTTAGCCTTGCGGTAGATCAAACCTGCCAAACCGGCTGCGGCCGGTTTTTTGTATATTTCCAGGTATTTGGCATTAAAATGCGCTGCGAAATCCACTTCAGTATATGCCATTACGTCGTAAGCGGAAGTCATCCCCAGGCTTATCATAACCGGCATCGCCTCGTTATCGGGGGTGATCTGGTAAACACGCTGAATTGTCTGCAATTGCTTTTGGGCGGATTGAACCGCGGGGGCAGCCATGCCCGCCGTAACTCCGTCGTGGGTTTTTAGAAAGGCGGTTACCGGTGTTGTGCCCAGCCGGAATCCTTGTCCGGTTGCTTTTTTCAGCAGTTTTACCGTGTCAGGGTAAGCGAGTGATTTAAATTTGTCGTCAGTTTCTATCAACCTTGTCACCACTTGCGTCGGATAGCTTAAACGCACCTTGCGGGACATGTCCTCGGTGTAGGCGCGCAAGCGCTCTTCCACATTATCGGCGACATAAGCCGTAGGAATTAGTTGATCAAGCTTTTCCTTGTCGGCGTCGGTTAATTTGCCGCGCCGGTCCAGTGAAATTTCCGCCTGCTCGAAAACTTCTTTCAACCATGCTTCGCTGCGATGGAAGTCTTTTTCCACCAGTTGTGCGGGGTCGTTAATCGGTTTTTCATCGATTTTCTTGTTCATCAGTCGTTTGGTCATTTCCACGCTGTTGCCGGCGAGAAACGACAATTTGCCTTGTAACTGCAGTTTACGGATTTGTCCGTCTTCCAAACCGGCTTTGGCAGCCTTTTTCCAGAACCGGGCAGCATCACCTTGATAGTTAAAATACAAGTCAGCGAACAGTTCACGCGCCTTTTGCCCTTTATCGCTGTCGGGGAAGGCAGTGGATGCGTTGAGCAGCTGACCATAGGTTGAGAGCGTTCCCGGCGCGGGAATGTTCAGTCGTTCCCTGGCGGCAAATGCCCCGAAGGTTGCCTTGGACTCATCAATCTCTTGATCGGTGAAGTTCACAATGCCTGCGTCGCGCACCGTCTTCAGCGCCAGTTCGATCACATCCGGCTCCACTTGCGCCAATAGTAACTTGTCCGAGGGCAGACCGGCGCGCATCAGACCATACACTGCTTCTTGCGGCAGCTTTACCTCCGCATCGGCACTTAGCCGTTCGGATACGGCGGCTAACGCGATCAGGCGGGCATCCCAGCCGGTGGCGCGGTTAAGTACCGTAAGATCTTGACGTTCGTCATTTTCCCGGGCGTCGGCCAGTTTGGAAATTTGGCCGACATGGGGTGTTAGGTCGGCTACCAGACGCCGGTATTCCGCTGCCAGAGGCGCGGATGGGGCGACCAGGTTCAACACCTCGAACCCGGCGACGGCAAAACGTGGTTTCATCAGCGGAATCATTTTCTCTTTATCCTGCGGGTCTCGCACCCGAATTTCCAGGTTGACTGCTCCGACTCCCGGATTATATGCAAGTACATACCGCCCCCGGACATCGGTTGTGGGTGAACCCAGCAGCAGTGCTTCTCCACCAAAGGCAAGATGGTGAACGAACAGTTTCAGCTTTTCGGCGGGCAGCCCATTGGTTTGCATGATCACCCCGGTAACGACGTGGTGTTTGTCCACGCGCAGGATGATGGGTTCGCGCTGCGGCTGGAATTTTCGTATAACACCCTTGTCGTTGTTGATACCCTGCAGGACGTACTCGAGCATTACTTCACCTCGATGCACCTTGAAATACAGATCAGGGCCTTGCTCGCCCGGATGCTCGGTGAAGTCGGAATGCTTGTAGCGGAAGGTAACCATGCCGTCATCGTCCGTAATCGCCGGCTCGCCGAGCGGGTCATGGGGTGACTTCGGATCCTGGTCGAAGACCTCGATGCGAAGACCGACAATTGGCTTTCTGCCGGCATCCACGGCGCGGCACACTACCGTGTAGTTGGTATCAAGATAGGCACCGGTGTTTTTTGCAGGCTGCTCTTCCAGTACCCCCATTTCGCGTAGCAGCGCGTTGAGCACAATGGCGGTGGGTTCATCCACCTCCCCCCCGGCTTGCAGCCTGCGTTCTTCCTGAAACACACTCACCAACTTGGAGGTGGTCTCGCCATAGGTTTGTTCATTCCGCTCACGCCGCAGCGCTTCGGACAATTCCCGGCGGGCCGCTTCGTCCTTGGCCAGAAGGACGCCCCGATTAAGCAACAGCTGCAGCGCGTCCTGCAGGTTGCCCACTTCCGGGCTTTTCATCCCCTGTTTCAATAAAAAGGTAATTTTGTTCATAGCGTATTCCTCCTCCATACGAGCCTTGTTCTGTTTGGGTGGTTTATGTTTTCCATAACCGTGATCAGTCCGCTATCACACTTAGTCAAACCACCCCATGACCTTCCTCTTCAAAGCAATTGAAGGGGCAACGGTAATTGAACTGAGGGCTGCACCAGTGGCACCTATAATTGTTGATGCATCATCCCCTAACCCGATACTCTTCGCCGCATTCTCGAATCTCTCACCATGTTCGGCGGCAACGGTGTCTATTCCGAGAAGTTCGCTGCCTGCCTCTCCAATAGCCACACCAAGCCGCCCGGCATCAACAACATCGCCGGCGACTGGGACAAGGCCGACCACTTCCAAGGCCGCTGTCCCGTAATTCCCCTGCGCGGCCTCGGCCTTTGCCGAGTAAAGTCCGGCACCGATGCCGACGAATGGGACAACCTTGAGTGCTTTTTTCCCGATCTTCTTAAGCGCTGTCTTGCCGCCTTTCTCAAGGGTCTCTGTACCTGTTTTCTTTAACGCAGTTTTGCCGTCGCTGACTCCTGGCGCATTTCCTTCGGTTTTGATGACATTTCCTGTATTAAGATCAACAGGAGGCCCCTTTGGTTCAGTTCGCTTGCTCCAGTCGAGTTTGGGCCCCGAACTGTTCGGGGCTCTGTTAGGCTGGTCTACTTCGAACATTGAGCCAATCTCGTCTAGTGCGGCGATGTTGGTAGAAGATTGCGAATAGCCTGCTCGGGATCTTGATTCCAGGCTTGGCGAGACAATTTCCTGTTCAAAACTAGTCCAGTCTTCAGGTTTAAGATCCCGTAGTCGATTGATTTCCTTCACGTCGGCTTGCGGGTCATGGAACGTGACTTGGGTGTGAGGTTTTGCGGGAGCATTACCTTTCGCCGCCCCGGTTTCCTGGACTACCGTGAGCTGCTTCGAGGTATCGATGTCAGGGTTGATTAAACGTTGTTTACCCTGACAGATTACGTGGTCCTTCTGTGGGTTGACGCCAATACTTGAGCGATCTGTCAAACGCTGATCGTACGGTACCACGTCGTTAATCTTAACTTTTGGTGGCTTGCTCTGGCGCCCATTGGTATCAACCAGGTTCGTGGGGCTAGTGCGGGCATAGACGAATAGGTTGGGACCATCAACCAACTCGGAGTCACAACTCACCCACCTTCCCAGCCACGGCGCGTAGTATCTGGCTCCGTGGTAGTAAAACCCGCTTTCCTCATCCCGCTCCTTACTGGTATAACGGTAACGCTTGGGCGTTTCGGTTTGGCTGTGAACAGCCTGATAAGTTGTGCTGCCATACGGGCTATACTCCTCATAGGAGATAATCTGCGCCTGATCGTCCAGCTCCAGGCCGGTCGAACCGAGGTGGTTGTCGAACTGGTAGCGAATGAGTTGCTGCGGTGCGGGGTCGTTGCCGGCCGTATCGACAGTGCGCGTTTCTACCTGGGCAATGCGCTGCTTGTCATCCATGATGTGCAGCGTTTCACGCTCCAGCAAATCAGAACCCCGCCGGCGCCGGTAAATCTCGAACCCGCCGAGATAAATACGTTCTTCAACCAGGTTGGCCGACTTCTCCCATACCTTGCGCACACGTTGGCCTGCAGCGTCGTAAGTGTAATAAGCCGTGCCCCCTCCGGACAAATCAACCCGGCGCAATTGGTCGCGGTAGTCCCAGTGCATGTTGGGGGCGGGGTGTGCGCCACCCATATGCGGCATGCGGATTATGTTACCGTGGGCGTCATGGACAAGGCGCTCGGTGCCCGTATTACCGCTGCCGACCATGGTATAGCTTAAGCGGTTGCTCTGTTTGCCCGGTTCAAGCAGGCTGGCTTCGCCATAAGTATAGGTCCGACTCCAACCGGGGTGGACCGGGTCGCTACCGTAGTGCCACATCGTCAGGAAATTGCCCACGGCGTCGTAGACATAGCGTTCGATATACCTACCCATAGCTCCGCCGTCATAGGGACTGAAGCGTCCGGATATCCCGGTGCCAAGCAAGCCGGCACGGGGGGCATCGTTATGAGAGTGCGGCGTGGGCGGATTGGCCGCGCCACCCGTCTGCCCCAGGTGTTCGCGTCCAGTGGCTTCGATCAGCCGGTAGAGGGCGTCGTAGGTGTATCCGGCACCCGGCTCAACGCGCTTATTACGGAAATAGATAGTCTGTTGAGCATCATCGCGTATGTAGGTGATGTTGCCCACCGGATCGTAGGTATAATGCAGGTTCTGTACCTGGCAGCCGGGCCAGCCGGCCACAGGCGGCTGCGGGCAGTCGTCAGGGAAGGCGACGGCGTTGCGCCGGGTAAGTAAATGTGCCAGACGGAAGGTAAACGGGTCATATTCGTAAGAGGTGCTCGCGCCGTTGCCGTAGTCTATGCACTTGCGCTGGCCCCTGGCATCGTAGTCAATATTAGTAACGAAATGTGTCCACACCGGCTGGTCATTGGCTGTGGCCCCGCGCAGATTAACATCCACCCGCTCCAATAGATTGGCCTCATTGTAGCCGGGGCGAATGACGCTGGGTTGCATTGCAGGCGTATGCGGCGTGGTCAATGTCACCGGGCGGTTGAGGGCATCGTAGGTAGTGCTGCTGGTGTATACATCGGCCTCCAGCAGCGGCGCGAGAGCAGCTTCCAGTGCGCTCTGGTCGAGTAGATCGGTGATGTTGGCCGGGAGAGCCGTATCCACAGTGTTCCAGTTAATCGCCTGCTTGTATTCCTTGGCTATGCGGCGCGTTGCACGCAGCGGGTTACCCTTGAAATCACAGGCTTCAGTCGTCACCGCCCCGGCCTGGTCGAGGTGGAGGTAAAGCTGCCCGCGCAGGTTACGCATTTCGGCCTTCGGGTGCTGCTCACCATAGACTAAGCGTTCGGTCAGCAGCTCCTGGTCCGGGTAGTTCGGATCGGCGCCGGTGACAAAGGAACACAGTGGACGGCGCAGCTGGTCGTATTCGGTGCGGAAGATATGGCCCCTGCTGTCCCATGCGCGTATAGGCTTGCCGGCCACGTCGTTCAGCATCCAGCGTTCGCCCGCTTCCATGCTGGCCTGGTGGATGCGGTTGCCCAACATGTCGTAGTCGTAGCGCATCACGATGCGCCCCCGGGCATCGCCGTTCTGGTTAATAGCATCGCGTACGATGCGCTGGTTACCTTCGATGTCCAGTTCGACGCGGGTGCTAAACATGTCTTCCGTACCGTCAAGTTCGTGGTTGGGGCATACCACTTTATTGTGAGCGACGGTAAGGAAGGGGCGACCGAGCGTGTCGAAATAAGCCGTTGTTGGCGTGCCGGCATGAGCGGCCGCTTTGTTGGCGGCGTTCTGTTCGTGCGGGCCGAGGTCACCCGTATGGCGCTGCTGATACCATGTCTTCCTGGGCCGGCCCGGGACGACCGGCAAACTCTCGAAGTAACCGGCAACGTAACCACCGATGTGAGGATCGGTGCGCGGATCCCCGGTTTCGTTACCATACTCCGCGACAGTGTCATTTACATCGTAGGTCGTCTGCTGCCACGGATCGAATAGCACCTTTTCATAGGTGTTATTGGGGTGTAATGTGGCTACGACGCGCTCGATGGGGTCATAGAACAGAATAGGGCTGACCCCGACCTGCACGCCGAACTCAAAGCGATGGGTTGCACTGAAGAACGGCTCATACCGGCGAACCGGCTTGCCCTTGTTATTGAAGATAGTCCAACCGCTGCCCACCCAGCGCGGGCTGGTATCGCCTTCGGTCATCAACGGCCGGCCATCGGCGCCCACAATGATCTTATCGTCGGTATCGCGCTTGGGAACGGGTCCGGGCTCAGCCTGGATCTTCTTCTGGATCTCCCGCCCGAAGCCGTCGGAATAGGAGAAGCTGTGCTGGATCCTGGTATGCTCTCCGGCTTCCAGGTCTGCGTTATGGGTTTCCCGCACCAGGGTATAGACGACGGCGGGCTGTGGTTCGGGCCGGTCTTTGGTGCGCCGGTAGACGAACAGGTCATAAACCAGACGCGAGGTAGCACGGCCAAGAATGGCGTGCGGGTTAGTAAACGGGTTGGCCAGGTGGTCAAGCACGGCATCCGGCAGATCGGCTTCGAAGCCGTCGAGTGAGTCGCCCGGATTCTCCTCCGGCTTGCCCATTACGGCCGTGCCCACCACCATACCCAGGGCGTCGAAGGCGACCCGGGTGCGGTTGCGGTTGGGATCCATTATTCTCGTGGGCTGTAGTACGCGGTAATCATTGCCGGGCTTGGCGGGGTCCGGGGTGCCGTCAAGCAGGCGCTCGCCCACAGTGACACAGTTGTTTAAGGGATCGCGGGATTCTACCATCAGCAGGTCATAGTCATCGTAAGTAACAGTGGTCGTCTGGCCGAAGGGGTCGCGGTAGCGCCGCGGCAGGAAAAAATGCCGGCGGGCAAAATCCAGTTCCTGCGCGGCGTTGTCGTCGCGGTCGGGTGACAGAAAAACACGCCCAGCGAGGATCCACCAGCAATCGTCGGGGTCGCTGCCGGGAAAGCTCCCCTCGTACTTTAGTTGCTGATTGGAAAGATAACCACCCTGATCGGCGCCCTGACCGCCCAGAACATCGGCGGGATTAGGCAGCATGGGCTGGCCGTTGCGCTGAAAGACCTGCGCCAGCAGACCGGGGGTAAAGGCAAGTTTGTAGGTTTCGCCCGGCAGGGCCAGCGGCTCAAGTTCTCCCAGCGGAAGGAGTTTTAACGGATTGTTCTGAGGCATGCCCAGGTTGTCCGGCCGGTACAGCGTACGGACGTGTTCAATCAGGCGGCGAAAGTACTTTTCTTCCTCGTTTACATCTTCGGCTGCTGCCTGTTTTGCCCTGGCAAAGTAAATATCTTCGTGGGCGACGTCGTGTTGACCGTCTGATGCCTGGTTACAATAACTTAACATATCATCAAGGCGATAGAGGTTGGTCAGTTCATTGCTGCTCTTCTCTTGTTCGGGCTTGCGCAATTCATATGTGCATGTTTCCGCAGCAAGAGGGGTGCGGTAGTCACCAGGGTATACTTTAAAGTCGTCAATGGCATTGGTGACAAGGTTTTTGGTGTAGATGATGTGGATGAGTCGCTGATTGTCGTGGTCCTGCGACAGGAACGCTTGGTCCGGCATATAGAAACGGCGACCGTAGGCGATGGCAGCTTCCTTCAACACGTTGCCATACTCATCTATTTCCAGGTTCAACGTATGTTGAACGCGTGGATCAGGAATCCACTCAACGCCGGGATTTGCCGCTGCAGCAGCCTCATCAACGATTTGGCCGTTTAGTACCGGCATCAGAGTGCGCTCATAGTGGTAAGTAATTGTTTCACGCGTATGGGTGAAAAAACCCCCATGGCGCTGACCGGCACGGGGCTGCAGGGCGCGGATTGAGAAGTTCTGTTCAACGACGGTGTAGGGTGTACCGGCTCTTTGGAGCATGGTCACGGATGACCCGGGAGGGGCATCGTCGGCGTAAACCTCCTGGCGCAGCATCATCCCCTTTAAGGCACGGCAGGCCTCCCGTTCCTCCTCCAGCGTCAGGCCGGTGGGCAGTACGGTATCGGGTAGCAGCAGCGACCGGAATTCCTGGTCATCAAGACCAGGTTCGCGGTAATATTCATCCTCAAATTGGCGCGAAACGTGCTCCCTATCGAGATAGCACCCGGTATGGAACCAGGTTTTGGTATGCACCGGGGGCACATGGGTAGCGGTGTCGCTATTAGTCGCAGCAGAAAGCATACCGTCGCTTGCCAGTGCGGCCATTCCCTCCGTATCCCACTGTTCGACCATGCCGAAGCCGCGGAACTCACGCTCCTCGCCGTCGAAATAGCCGTGATGGTAGGCGTAGCGTGTGACGAAGCGGTTCCGACTGATATGGTCGTAGGTTTCAACACGCTCAACTACATGCACCGGAAAGGGCAGACGGGTGATCCATAGCTTTCCTTCCTGCTTGTCCTTTAAATAAAAGTACGTGGATGGGAGATAACGCACCCTGGTCTCCGCGCCGAGGTTGTTGACGGTCTTGACCAGCAGGTGCGGCTTTTGCCCGCCCATCAGATCTACAAAGCGCATTTGCAGGCCGGTATCCCCCGGCAGGGGTGATGACCATACCAGGCAGGCAGTGCCGCTGCCGAGGAGGTCAAATACGTTGATGGCGACCAGGTCGTCCACGCGGGGAAAAACGCGCAGCACCTGCGGTTCGCTCAAACTGTTGCCGGACTGGTTGAAATACAGGCGCACACCATCGCGGTGCAGGTAGATGATGTCGGTGGTACCGGAGCCGTCGATGTCGGCCAGGCGGATGCGTCGCTGGTCGAACTGGTCGGGGTTGTCGAAGTGTGGCGCATGATCCATTGTCACCTTGGAACCGAAGCGGCCATAGCCGAGGTTTGGCCAGTAGCAGACCTCGCCATTGCGGATGCGCACCAGGTCGGTCAAACCGTCACCGCTCATGTCGGCGAGATAAATCGACTGACTGCTGCCGGCAAAGACCAAACGAGGGCCTTTTTCTTCATCCAGGGTTTGGGCGACGCGGCGGGCCGGGCCGAAACCTTCCTCGGCCATTGAGGCGTGCCAAACGAAGGCATCGTCTTCAGTGATCAGCACATCGGCGTGGCCGTCGCCGTCCAGGTCAACGAATCTCAGATTAGGGTCGCGGGTGGACCGGCTGAGGCGAAAGATGAAGGGGCGGAAGGGCTGCCAGCCTTTAGCGCCGTTGTGTTCGTAAAGGCCGGGCGTGGGGTCTTCCAGCACCACTAAATCCGGCCGGCCGTCACCGGCCAGGTCCATGAACTGGGCACCATTGGCCAGGGGCAGATTGGGCTTTACGGCAACCTGCTCGACGGGCGCGAACTTCGCTTCAGTATGAGCTAAGCCGTTGCCCGGTGTCAAGTTTACCGGGCTAAGGTTGCGCTTGTAGAACCAGGTGCCGCTTTGTTCGGTCAGGATGCCGGGAATGCCTTCGCCGTGCAGGTCAATCCACTGGTAGGAGGCGCCGTCCAGCCCGACAGGCAGGTTTTCCATGCTTTCGGCGTCCATGTCCTGTATGGTGTCCTGAACGATGGGCCGGCTGTATTCAAACTCAACCGGCGGCAGGCTGCGCTTTAAATAACCTCCGTTGTATCGCTTATAGCCGGACTGGGTGACGGCGAGCAGGTAGGTGTAGACAGGGTTGCGGGTATGGTCAGGTTCTGCTTCGTGGGAATAGGTAAAGTCGGTGGAGCGTACCAGGCAGTCCTTGCCAACACCGTTTTCATAGGGAAAGTGATGGAACATCAGAACCCGCCGGCACAGGCGGGTAGTGCGTACTTCAAAACCGGCACGGTAGGTGGAGAACGGATCAGCGCGGAAGGCCCACTGGCCTGCATCATTGGGCTTTGGCGTATTGGCGTCGTGTTCGCCGTAATCAAAAACAACCTCGAACATCCAATTGGCTTTCTGGATTTGCTCTTCGGTCAGGAAACGCGGTCGGTGCCCTTCGTTATCCAGCAGTGGCTTGCGATTGCCATAACGGATGTGTTTTAGATAACGGTTGGTACTACGGCGTAAGTCATTGCGGTCGCCCCGGTTATGCTCGTGAACTTTGGCCAAATCGGCACCGGCGCCATCTTCTTGTTTATATTCATAGAGAATGGCATTACCTTTGTCGTCGCGCGTTTCGCAGATCAGCCAGGTAAAGATGCGTTGGGAATCTTCCGGATCATAGATACGTGAGTTTTCGTCCTTGCCATAAATCGTTAGGATGTTGTCTTTGGATATAGAGCGCCAGTGAATATGACCGGGACAGGATGCGTTAGTGGGATCGGAAACCTTAGTCCAGCGCTCGATGCGCGCAAACAGCCCTTCGACGCAGGGATGGTAACGACGAACCCGATATGCTACATCGCCAATCGTGATTGGTTCATCAAAGATGACGTGTTTGCCGTCTTTGATCACCCAATTGCCATCAGCATCCTTTTTGAACTCCGGCACAAGATCTTCCGCGCCGGAGAGCAGGAAAACATCGGAGTCCCCGGCATCGTCGTACTGCGGCAGCCCCTTGTCAGTCTTACGGGTGATATTGGGTAGTGAAAGGTTCCAACCAAAGCCAAAAGGTCCGTTGCCCGTACCGGAGTCGTAAGAGAGCGCAAGCTGTGGCCCAAAGCCGGACCGGCCGGGGCTGGTGGCAATGGGCACAGTCATGGAACCGGTGCCGGTGATCGGGTTGGCGGCAAACTTTTCGCCAATGCCGCGAATTGCGCCACCACCTTTGGGAAGAGAGATTGAGGGTGGTCGGGCTTGCTTTACGTCAGGGGCTTTTTCATTACCTTCGGTTGATTGACTATTGAACATAACTGCCTTTACATCTCCTTTCGATAGCGGGAGCCCCACATGTACAATGTTTCAAATATAAAATATCATAAGCAAGGTCAGAAATATGTCATTTGCTGTAGTGCGATACAGTATTTTTAATACTACAATTATGATAAAAGCCTTGTGTCTGAGCTGGGATGGACTTAAGGCGATATATCCTGGGCCCCATAGGGGTATGCTGCTGTTTTAAAGAGCAAGGGTTGGTTTTTTAATGGTTAGTTAAAGACCCTCCTTGGTAAAAAAAGATATTAAGGGGGAATATTTTTACGCAAAAAAGGAAAATTATAGCCAAAATGTATCACCCCCCTGTGATAACACACGTTGAGAGTATAGTTCTGATGACGAATTGTGGTCAAAAGGAGAAATGAGGCGCTTTGGCCACAAGATGTTGTGGTTTCGGAGTAAAAAATGAGCAAAAATCGGGTTAAAAAAGTGCATTTTTTAGCCCGATTTTTTTTGGCATTTTATAGATGATATTATTATTATTGATGAGTAATCCTGAAAAAGCAATTCCAAATAAGAAAATCCAAAGGCATCAGTTTGAAAAATCTTGATGACTTTGGATTCACATAAACTTAAAAAACAAATTAATAAATCCGCCATCAAGTAAAGGTTTATAAGGCTATGTTGAAATGCATAACCTCTTTTTAATGACGGATATATTGTGAAATAATGTGATGTTGACAAAATACGGTCGGGCCTATTAAGTCTAGCACATGGGTCAAGACTCTCCGCTTCGCTCCGACCGCAAGCGGCGGCTATAGGTAGTGATTAGGGGACATTTTTACCCTCCCTCGGGAGACCGCAATGTTTTTATTTTTCCAAACACTTTCCTTGGATGCTGGTTCCATAACACGCTCAGGATTAAGCCAAACAATCTCCTCTAATGTCCAGTCCCTGATTGAACCTGACCATCTCTCCGGATGCCGTAATTTAGCTGCTTCATAAACTTGCTTTCTATGCTACAAAACTTGTTCCGAGAGCCCATTATGTCTTTGATTTGGGGTCAGGAATTTAAGACCGCTGTGCCGGTGTTCCTGATTATACCATGTGGTAAATGATAGCACCCATTGTTTTGCTTCGGTACCCTAACCGAACGTGCGTTTATTCCTCCCCCTAGGGGGAGGAATAGTCTAGGAAGTGCTGCATTCTTGAAATAATGTCAATTTATTTTTTTGTTCTAGGT